>Ga0172379_10000530_pt1 | contig 94354 bp, 98 predicted proteins | sample GrowelOW334metaG_FD_119756 | JGI IMG/M metagenome (GOLD analysis project Ga0172379, IMG submission 119756) | Groundwater microbial communities from an aquifer near a municipal landfill in Southern Ontario, Canada - Groundwater well OW334 metaG | ecosystem: Environmental > Aquatic > Deep...
AGGGAACAAAGACGTGATTCAGTCGTATGTCAAAAACCAAGGAAAACCACGGAACGCTTCACAACTCAAGCTCTTCGATTTTAGCCACTGATACCGCGTCAGCTTGCTGCGCGGAGGTTCATTCTTCCAGTCTCATACAATCGCCCAGTCAAAAACAGAATTCAAACCTTGTAAGAATCCTTTGTATTCCTTGCTCTGAGACGCGAGATATGTTTTTCCAGAATCGGTAATTCGGTAGTATCGTCGTTCTTTGCCGTTGAGCCCCATTTTTCGATTGCTGGTAACAAGTCCGTCACGTTCCATCTTGTATAACAGGGGATAGAGCGTTCCTTCGCGAAATGCGAAAAGATCTTTGCTCTCTTCGGTGATGCGTTCAATGAGTTGATAACCATAAGATTCTCCGTGCTTATCGAGAATCCTCAGAATAATGAGGTCTGCCATTCCTTTCATGAGAACTGTTGAGAATTGCATATGACTTTATGCTATTGCAAGAATAGTATGGAGTCAAGAGAAGAAAATATCCGCAATTTCTGCGGATATTTTTTATGAGTATTTAGTTTTAATTTGATTGCATCAATAAATGAAGGATTCGCTTGTCATGGCGCTAAGAAAAAATACACCGATGATGAGCCAGATGATTGTTGTAATAAACACCATGACTCCAGCTTTCCATCCCTTCTTTTCTCCAGCAAGAATTGCTGGGCCGACTCCAATAAGGATGAAAACCATTCCTATGACGAGAATGACAAGTATTTCCGCAATTTCACTCTTTATATTTCGAAGTATCTTGCTTTCAAAAAGGTTTATAACAATTGTTGTCCATATACTTATGAGAAGGGCAGTAATAAACCCGTTGATTATTGGGTTTGTTATGAGTGAGGCTTTTAGGTTTTGATGAAAAGAAGATCCTTCTGATTTCTTCATTGTGCGATGTTTCCAGATGCTTAGTCCGATGATTACTCCGAGAACGAGAAGTCCGATGAGAATTTTTCCGAGTGAAAGTCGCCATGCGTGTTCACTATATTTTCCAGTTACCGTGTATGACTCTCCAGGAAAAAGATTCGTTGCAGATTCGCGAACAACATTTCCCCGTTGGCTTGTCATTACCGTCATTGCCGATTCTGCATCGAGTGAGGCAGTTCCGCTTATGGTGTCTGGAAAGTCTTGATCGTATTCAATAGTTGTTTCTTTTCCAACTAACGCTAGATCGCTATCTGTTTGTACGGTAACGCTCAGGGACTCTATAGGTTCTTGAACCGTGGGAGTTGAGAATTCATAAGAGAAAGCACCGAGCCAATCTGTGGTGTATTGCTGTGAAGTGTACGCAAAGAGAATGGCAGTGCTCATGTTTGGAGCTATTGGAGATGGGAGACTCAGTACGTAGTTCCCTGAGTCGGATTCGATGATAGAAATTTTTTCGTATGTTGCAGATTGAAGGTCGCCGCTTGAGATGTCTTTGTATTTTTCGCAGGTAGGTTGTTCATTCGTTCCTCCATGTTTTGAACATGCTTGGTCGACTATAAGCTGATATGCACTCATTTGTGATGCATCGTTGACAGAGAGACCGATTTCTACGTTTGAAAGAGTTTCAGTTCCAGAATTCGGGACGATAAGCTTTCCGATGACAATGGCTCGTCCGTCGCCACGAAAAATCACTTTGTATTCATGGGTCTGTCCGCCGAGGATAAGATCACTGGCTTGAGCAAAAGGAGCTTGGGTGCCAAACATGACTAAAAGTGCGAAAAGAACCGAAATGCATTGCTTTATGATTTTCATATGAGAAAACTTTAGCACATCCATAAAAAAGCACCCAAGAAATTCTTGGGCGCCTTCACTTATTCCTTCATTGCTTTCTTTTTCAGTACTACATTTTTATGTCCATGAGTTTCGACTCGTCGTTCAAGAAAATTCACGAGTTTTGCTGCGACGTTTATGCCAGTTGCTTTACTTATGCCCTCAAGCCCAGGATTGCTGTTTACTTCGATGATTTTTGGTCCGGTTTTGGTACGAAGCATATCGACTCCAGCAACGTCGAGGCCGAGGATGAGAGCCGCTTTGATGGCAAGCTTTTTTTCTTCGCTAGAAAGTTCGACTGTGCCAACGCTTCCGCCTTTATGAAAGTTTGCGCGAAACTCTCCCGGTTTTGCACATCGCTCCATACTTGCAAGAATTTTTTTTCCAGCAACGAAGACACGAATATCTTTTCCATGTGCCTCTTCAATGTATTCCTGAACTTTCACAAATCCGCGCTCCTTTTTTGTAAGGTAATCAACAATTGGGGCAAGCGATCGCATGGACTCTGCGATGAACACACCGGTTCCATGTGTTCCATAAATGCTTTTGATGATGACAGGAAAAGTGAATTCTTTTACTGCAGTTTCTAGCATTGATGCGTCACCAACCACATGCGTTCTTGGAACTGGAATATTGAAATGGTTGAGCATTTGTAATGTGCGGATTTTGTTCTTCGCACGAAAAACTCCAATGTATGTATTGATGACGTAAAAACCAGCAAGTTGGAATTGTTTAATTATTGAAGCATTGACACTCGGATCTGTGGTAAAGCCAGGACGAACAAGGATAGCATCAAAATCTTCTGGATTGAGAACCTCGCCTTTATATGTGAGAGTCTTTCCATTTCCGAACACGAGGCTGACATTTTTTGCGTACAGGATTTTGACATAATGTCCGCGAGCCTTGGCTTCTGCAGCAATACTTGCAGTCCCTACAGCGATCTGTTCTTTTCCAACCACGAAGCTAAGAATGCCAAGACGCATACCGTCTAAAAAATAATAAGAGGACGAAAGTTTATGTGCGTGCAGTAACTGCGTCAAGGATTTTGTTGAGCTCTTCTACTGTTTTTGCAGTCATCATTTTTTCGCGTAAGGGTTTGATGTTTGAAATTCCCTTAAAATACCAGCCTAAATGTTTTCTGAACGTCAAGGTTGCTCGCGGACCATATTGTTCCAAATGAAGCTCGAGATGCCTGCGCACAACACGAATTCGATCTTCCAGAGTGACAGGTTCTGGAGTCTCTCCTTTTTCGATGGACAAGAAGTCTCTAAAAATCCATGGATTGCCAAGTGCTCCACGCGCTATACAGACGCCATCACAGCCAGAAATTTCCAGTGCTTTTTTAATGAGCGATGAGTGGTGAATGTCGCCGTTGCATAGCACTGGAATTGAAACTGACTTCTTCACTTGTCCAACCATGTTCCAATCCGATGTACCAGAATAGCCCTGTGCCTTTGTTCTGCCATGAACAATTAAAAGATCAGCGCCAGCATCTTCAATAATTTTTGCGAATGTTAATGCTTCAGTTGGCTCGCTCCATCCGAGACGAATTTTTACAGAAAGAGGAACATTGACGGCTTTTTTTACCGCCTTTACTAACGCCGCTGCTCGTTCTGGTTCTTTCATGAGTGCAGCGCCATTAAAATTGCTGACAATTTTGTAAACAGGGCAGCCCATGTTTATGTCAAAACCATCGGGATGTTCTTTTTCATAAATCATGCGTGCTGCTTCTGCCATTGTGGCAGGATCACTACCAAAGAGCTGCTGAACAAGAGGCCGTTCATCTGGATGAATAGTGGCCATGCTTAGCGTTTTTGTATTTTCGCGAACCACAGCTTCACTTGAAACCATTTCTCGAAAGATTATTGGGTATCGCTCATGTTCGTTGACTTCTTTTATGACACGACAAAATGCGCTATCCGTCATGTCTGCCATGGGAGAGAGCGCAAGAATAGGTTGGGATTCAGTAGCCCAATTTAGGGGGTCCATATTGCAAAGACCATCATGATACAATCCCGCATATGATGCAAAATATCGAGTTCTCGGAAGAAGAGTTGTTTGAAACGATCTGCGATGAAGGGCGTATTCAAGGAATCGTAGACGAGCCAGCTTACTTCGATCTTGTCGATGAAATTATCGAAGATCTTCGTAGAGAATCTGAACTCGGTTCTGACCAAAATCTTGAGGGGCACGCTGAACATTTGAAGACGCGTTTTTCTGAATACCAAGCACGTTTAGTTGATTAGCTTATGCGTCTGACGTTTCACGGCGGAGTTGAGGACGTAACAGGTTCCTGTTTTCTTTTGGAAACGTCAAAGGGAAAACTGCTCATTGACTGTGGAATGCTGCAGGGTGAACGCATGTGCTCAAAAAAGAATCTTGAACCGTTTGGATTCAATCCAGCACACATTTCTGCAGTTGTAGTGACTCACGCGCATTTTGATCACACCGGTCGTCTTCCGGATTTGGTAAAGCAGGGTTATGAAGGAAAAATCTTCATGACGCCTCCAACAAAAGCGCTCACTCAGATCATTTTGGAGGATTCCGTGCATATCATGGCAGAGAATGCGCGAAAGTGTGGTGACCCTGTGCCATATGAAGCGAAAGATTTGACAGCGATGTTAGAGAACGTGGTGACTGTTCCTTATCATCATGTTTCAGAAATGTTTGATGGAGTATCGATTGAGTTTTTCGATGCCGGTCATATTCTTGGATCTTCATTTATTCGCGTTGTTGCCATTGACGGGGAAGAGAAGAAGACATTTGTGTTTAGCGGTGACATTGGGAATGATGACGTGCCTATTCTTCCAGATACGGAGAGCCGTCCATTTGCAGATGTATTGATTTGCGAATCGACGTATGGGGGAGGAACACACGAACCAACGGCAATGCGGGAGTCAAAGCTTTCAGAATTTGTAAAACAGATTATTCGGCGTGGTGGAACAGTATTGCTCCCAGCATTTTCCGTTGAGCGAACCCAAGAAATTCTGTTTGCATTTGATCAGCTTCTTCAGCGCAAAGAAATCCCAGAGATTCCCATTTATCTTGATAGCCCACTCGCGATTAAGGCGACGACGCTTTATAGACACTACACGGAATATTTGTCTTTCAATCATCCGGCGCTTGCAGGCAAAGATGAGGACTGGTTTCGTTTTCCTTCATTAACAGAAACTCCAAGCGTCGATGCGTCGAAAGTCATTAATAACGACCATAGACCAAAAATTATTATCGCGGGTAATGGCATGATGACTGGCGGACGAATCATGCATCATCTTGCGAGATATATTGAAAAAGAGAATACGGGAATTTTGATTGTTGGTTATCAGGCGAAATATACGCTTGGAAAGACTATTCAGAGCGGTGCAAAAGAGATTTCTATTTTCGGTGAGAAACTTCAAGTTCATGCGACAGTTGAAACGATCGATGCATTTTCTGCGCATGGTGATCAGGAGAAGCTCACAAGGTTTGTGCGCGGCGATGGAACATTTCCCAAAACTGTTTTTCTTGTTCACGGAGAATCTGAAACGAAAGATATTTTTGCTGAGCATCTTCGGACTACGCTTGGAGTATCCGTAGAGATTCCGAGAGTTGAACAGGTGTATGAAGTCTAGAATGATCTTGAAAAAGAATCTTTTGAGGGTCTTTGTTGGGATTGTTTGCGTGGGATCGACCGCGCTTGTATTCGGTAGGCACTTTGATGCGTCTTGGGCTGGGGGAGTTGGATATCGAGCGCGAGTTGCGGTGGAGACTGTTATTGATGAAAAAGCAGTCGATGCATCATGTCCAATTATTGACCCAACGCGGGAGAACATTTTGACGTGTTCGCAGGAATATAAGAAGGTTACTTTTGGAACATCGACAATTTGGATGGATGAAAATACGTCACTTGTAGTTGCAGATAGCAGAGAAGGAATCGAGACTCTCACATTCTACGGTGGGCGAATTGTTGTGAACGGACCAGTCACGCTTCACGTTCGTGATTTAACATTTGCGATTTCCAATAAAGGAACGTTTGTGAACTATAGCTGGTTGAATCGATTGGATGTTTTTGCTATTGAGGGAGACGTTTTAGGTACATCAGCAATTGTTTCTTCTGGAACTGCAGTACGATTTGATACCCTCGTTCCATATGACGATTCGGAAACGATCAACGCGAATTACAAAGAATCCAGTGCGGCGGCATTCTATTCGTGGGTTGAAAGTCATTAAGTTTCATAATCTTGTTTTTTCATGGTTTCAAAAAAATGGCAGGAATCTTCCATGGCGCAAGACAACTGATCCTTACGCGATTGCTCTTTCAGAAATCATGCTTCAGCAGACGCAAGTCGATCGCGTCATTCCAAAGTGGCATGCGTTTTTGGGTGCGTTTCCAACATGGAGCGCATTGGCATCTGCACGAACATCGGATGTGCTCCGTATGTGGAAGGGGCTTGGATACAATCGGCGCGCAGTGATGCTTCATCGGTTGGCGAAAGCGGTGGTGGCAAGTGGCGAGGCGCAAGGCGAAAGAGGGGAATTGCCGAACGACATTGCGGCCATGAAGAAATTACCTGGAATCGGTGAATACACAGCGAACGCGATCGCCGCATTCGCATTTCGAAATGTCGAGGCTGCGCCAGTTGATACGAATATTGTTCGAATTCTGAAGCGTGTATTTCCGCGCCAAACAAAAGATCGTCAATCAATTGAACGGCTCGCGTACAGTATTCGGCCAGAAGATGTTTGGACTTGGAATCATGCGCTTATGGACATTGGCGCACTGGAGTGCACAGCGCGGGGGCATGTTTCCGGGCTTTGTGTCCTCGGAGAGCTTCACGGTGATGTTGAGAAGAGAATGCGAAATCGTTCTAGGCTAAAAAACACTCTTCTTGAAAATAGGCGGGGCTCCCATGCCCCGCACAAGCGATTTGAAGATACAGATCGATATTATCGAGGAAGGATCGTTGATCTTTTGCGAGAAGGCGCAATGACAATGAAGGGAATGCGAACGAATGTTCTTTTTTCAAGGATTGATGACGAGCGTTTTGCGACGCTTCTTCAAGGGGTTATGAACGAAGGCATCGTAGAACGCTATCGAAATACGGTATTCTTAGCGGGTGATAAGTAAAAAGAAGTCTGAACTAAAATTATTTATGGCATTGATCGAATTTTTCGGTGAAACTTGTCCGCATTGTGTTGAAATGAAGCCAATGGTTGAGAACGTTGAGAAGAATTTAGGAGTAGCTATTCAAAAGCTCGAAGTATGGAACAACGACGCGAATGCAAAAAAGCTCGAGGCAATTGACGATGAATTGTGCGGCGGCGTTCCATTTTTTTATAACGAAGAGAAGAAAACATTCATTTGCGGGTCGAGTGACGAACAGACGCTGATGCGATGGGCCAAGGGAGAGGCTGGAGAAGGAATTGGAGGGGGACTATAGGTCCTATTAGCCCTATCGGTCCTATGCGTTCAACGAAATGCAATCAAACACAAAAGCCCCGATTGGGGCTTTTGGTTCTTCTTTCGATAGTTGTATTCGCTGGTGCTGGTTGTGAATCCGTTTCATCGACGACGCAATTTCTTCAGTCGCAAGCAAGTTCGGCAATTGCGATTATTCAGCAGAAGATTGCAGAACTGCAATTAGTAGTTTCAAATGTGCAGCAAACATACGGCAAGGCAAAGGCGGTCTATGACATTCTCAATACTGAAACTGTCGATACGACTGTTACTCCATCCGCTCAACCCACCGAGGATCAACCGCAACCTGTAACTGAAGAAAATACTTCTTCCCAGTCACAGCCTCTAGCTCCCGACGAGTCGACTGGCCAATCTCTTTAATGCCCTGGCCGCGTGCTCCGATGATCATTGGCTTATAACGTTCGGAATGCGTAAAGATTGTTGCATCAACGAATACGGTTCCATTGCTTTGCTCACGGATGTCGTTCACTTCAACGTGGGTTGAGTAGGGGACTTCTTCTCGAAGACGAAGAAAAAGTTTTTCGCGAATAAGCTCGGCAAGCCATTCATTATTTCCCATGTTTGTCATCTGGAATTTTGGATACAGGAACTCGCCTTCTGGCATTTGCTCCCAAATCCATTTTTCAATGAGGTCGGTATTCTTGCTGGTGAGCGCAGAAACTTCGACGTAGTTCGAGAACTTTGATCCAAGATCACGGTAATAGTCGATGAAATGTTTGCTCGCCTTGTCGTCGATTTTGTTAATAACAAGGAGCTTTGGAACCGTGACGTTTTCAATCATGCGCAATGCCATCTTTTCCTCATCTCCAATGCTTCGTGTCGGGTCTGCAATGTACATGACCGCCTGAACATCTCGAAGCGAATCCTTTGCGTAGCTGTTCAGTTTTTTCGTTAACGTATCTCGTGACTTCTGCATGATTCCTGGAGTGTCTACAAAAACAACCTGTCCTTCTTCTCGCGTAATAATTCCTTGAACAGGTCGACGAGTGGTTTGCGGTTTTGGTGTGGTAATGGCGACTTTGGTTCCAACGAGCGTATTAATGAGTGTCGACTTTCCAACGTTGCTTCTTCCAACGATTGCAACAATTCCAGACTTTGGCATAGTGAGTAGGTGATCTCTCGATTTGCTCCTTTTCGTCATTGCGAGGAGGGTAATCCTGACGAAGCAATCTTTCCGTGTAGATTGCTTCAGCTGATTACAGCTTTGCAATGACAGAGAATGTCCGAGGAGCGATAACCGAGAACAAATGAATAATGCGCGGATGTTAGCGGAAAAATTGATTTTGGTCAATTCGAACCCTCCCATGTAACAAGGGGGAGTCGAAGTGGGTAGTTACTGAAGAGAGTCTTTTAGTGGGCTGGGAATGGAGGACGTGAAAGTGAGGAGAGTTTTTGAAGTGGTCGGTGGGTGAATATGAAGGCAGACATGAGAGTTTGAGAAGGTTGGAGTTTGTGGTTTCGACTAGCACAGCATATCGTTTTTGCCGATTCCGCAATGTAAAGTCGACTTTACATTGAAACTTCAAAAAGCCCAATGTTTTCGCAGGTCGGATGTAAAGTTGACTTTACATCGTGAGATCCGCAAAAAACAACCACCACGCTCCAGCCATTCTAAAAAACAAAATGAACAGTCGCTAGAAACCTCAATTCTCCTTCCCTCTAAAGACTTCTTTTCATTTTCACCACGCTACGAATCCTTCACATACGTTCGGGATGGGATAATGAGGCTATCGATCATTAATGATGTATATAAAACCAACTATGAAAAACACAAAAATTATTCTCCTCATCGTTTTTGTTCTTATCGTCGTAATCGCAATCCTTCGTTTTTCATCACAAGAAGACATTTGGCTTTGTGATGAAGGAATTTGGGTACAGCACGGCCATCCGTCAGCCGCAAAGCCAACCACGGCATGCGGCGAGTTTTGAAAAAGTCCCCGATGAATTTCGGGGACTTTTTGATCAAATTATGAAGTCATCAATGAACTAAGTTAGTGACTAACTTAGTTCATTGCCATTTCTGTCCTTTCGTACCAGCGCCGTTACGAGCTCAACGTGCGGCGTGTGGGGGAACATGTCGACGGCACGGATGGCTTCGACGTTGTAGTGCTTTGAAAGTTCGACCATCTCGCGGGCAAAGTTTTTGAAGTTGCAGGAAATATAGACAATGCGGGAGGGTTTCACTTTAATAATGTCGGCAAGCGCTTTGTCATGCATACCAGAGCGAGGAGGATCGAGAATCACCACATCGGCGCCAAGCTTCATCCAATCAAAGTCCTCAGTCTTTGCGTCGAAGAAGTCGATAGAGACATTGTTAAGTTCTGCGTTTATTCGAGCATCACGAATTGCGTCTGGAACAAGTTCGACGCCGATTGTTTTCTTTGCTCCGTTTGCAAGGGCGATTCCGAAGAAGCCGGTGCCGCAATAGAGATCGAGCAGTGTTTTATCAGTAAGGTCACCGGCGAATTCGCGGACTGTTGAGAGGAGCATTGGTGCGGCGTAGGAATTTGTTTGGAAGAAAGCGTTTGGTGAAATGCAGAAGCGACTGCCTTCAATAGTTTCCTTAATTACACCAGGACCATCGATCACACGAATTTCATCTCCGAATGAGAGATCGGAGATTGTGTGGTTGATGGACCAGACAACAGTTGTTGCATTTGTTTTGGAAGCAAGATCATGGAGTGCAGTTTCGACAGCGCTTGCGTCATCGTTCGTTGTGACAGTGGCCCCGAGATTGCCTTCGCCAAGCTGTTGCTCGCCATTTGGTGCACTGGTAACAATGATGATCATGGTTTCTCCAGTGGATGTTGCACGAATAACTGCATAGCGGAGTGTGCCAATGTTGGTTTTGCGGTCAAAGAACGAAAGACCAGATTCTTTTACCCAGGTTCGAACAATAGGGAATAGGGCCTCGATTTTTTCGTCGCCAAGAAAACAGGTGTGATTGTCTATGACTTTCCACCACTTTCCCTTTTCTCGAAGTCCCATTTCTCCTTTGAAATTGATCACGAAATCCATGCGATTTCGATAATGCTCAGTTTTCGGTGCTGGAAAAATGTCTTTTACTTGAAGATCAAGCTTTTTGATGGCAAACGATCCGTTGATTTCGGAGAGCTTTTGTTGAAGCTGTTTTTCGTATGGAATGTGGCTCCATCCGCATGAACCGCAAACGTCTGGTGCTGGGCAAGGTGAAATGTTGGTCATATTGCGGCCGAGTGTATGTTTTTTTGCTGATTTTCGCAATTTCTGGCATGCTCTTGCCGCATGATTATCATTGCGCACAATATTCGGAGCCTTCATAACGTTGGGGCAATCTTGCGAAATGCCGCTGCTTTTGGAGCGGAAAAGGTATTTTTAACTGGAATCACCGGCGTACCTCCAAGAAAGGAAATTGCGAAAGTTTCTCTCGGCGCTGAAGATTTGGTTTCTTGGGAGACCGGTGACATTGGAGTCGTCATCGAAGGGCTTCGATTGAAAGCGTATGAAATTTGGGGACTTGAAACTGGCGAAGGAGCGATCGATATCGCTGATTTTGAAGGCTCAAGAATTCATCGAATGGCTCTTGTTTTGGGAAGCGAAACTGAAGGAATCGACGTGGAAACGCGTGCTATGCTGAATGGAATCATAGAGATTCCCATGGAGAAAAAGCGATCGTTGAATGTTTCTGTGGCAAGCGGTATTGCAATGTACGCTCTTAAAAATTTGCACCTGTAGCTTAGCTGGATAAAGCGCCTCCCTCCGAAGGAGGAGATCGTGCGTTCGAATCGCGCCAGGTGCACCAGTGAATCTGCTTAATTTCGTTCATTTTTGGCTTGCGTCTTCGCAAATTCGTTCAACGTACCAAGAAGTACGTTTCTCGAACTTTGCTCGACGCGCACCAAAACTGATCAAAATTAAGCAGATCCACACTTGTCGAAGCGTTTTATGTCTCTAACACTTTCCGTCGTCATTCCAACAAAGAACGAAGAGCAATATCTCCCATCGATTCTTGCTGAGCTTCGTGAGCAGTCATTACGACCAATCGAAGTGATTGTTTCTGATGCGAATTCCACAGACGCTACTCGTGTGATCGCGGAAAAGTTTGGTGCTCGAGTTGTTGACGGCGGCCTTCCGGCGATTGGGAGAAATCGTGGAGCAGCTGTTGCGAGTGGTGATCTGATCTATTTTTTTGATGCCGACGTCATTCTTCAAGATAAGGATTTTCTCGCGCATGCCGTCGAAGAGTTCGAAAGGAAAACATATGACATCGCTTCGGCTTTTCTTGGTGTTATAGGCGGAACGTTATTCGATGAATTTTCTCATGGATGTATAAATGAGTATTTTCGATTGATAAATTCAGTGAGGCCTCATGCGCCAGGATGTTGCATCCTTATCCGTCGATCGTTACATGAAGCAATCGGTGGATTTGATGAGACGATCGTTTTAGCCGAAGACCATGATTATGCTTTGCGAGCTTCGAAATGCGGGGTATTCGGCGTGCTTGATTCAGTAAAAGTATTCACGAGCACTCGTCGTCAAGAGCGTGATAGGAGATTCTTCTTGATCATGAAATATCTTCTGGCCGAGCTTCATATATTGTTTATTGGTCCAATTAGACATGATAAATTTAAATATGAATTTGGTTATGACAAAAAGAAAGTTTGAGATTTAACTTTTTTCTATGCCGTTAACATTGTCTGTCGTCATTCCAACAAAGAACGAAGAGCAATATCTTCCGTCGATTCTTGCTGAGCTTCGTGAGCAGTCATTACAACCAATCGAAGTGATTGTTTCTGATGCGAATTCTACAGACGCTACTCGTGCCATTGCGGAAAAGTTTGGTGCGAAAGTTGTTGATGGCGGCTTGCCATCGGCAGGAAGAAACCGCGGAGCTGAAGTCGCGACAGGGGACTTGATCTATTTTTTTGATGCCGACGTCATTCTTCGAGATAAGAATTTTCTTGTGCATGCCGTCGAAGAGTTCGAAAGGAAAACATTTGATGTCGCAGCTCCGCGCATTGGCGTTGTCGACGCAAAAGCTTTCGATAGATTTACACATGCTTTTTACAATGGATACATTCGACTTATACAATCATTTCTTCCGCATCTTCCCGGTTTTTGCATTCTTGTTCGTCGATCTTTACATGAAGCCATTGGAGGATTTGATGAGTCGGTGTTGTTTTGTGAAGATTGCGATTATGCGATTCGATCTGCAAAGAAGGGTAAATTTGGCATTCTTGATTCTGTAGAGATTCTTGTAACAACGCGCAGACAGGAACGAGACGGAAGATTGTCGATGACGATAAAATATATTCTTGCTGAATTCCACATCATTTTTCTTGGACCAATCCGACATGATAAATTCAAGTACGGATTTGGATATGATGTAAAAAAGTCCAAAGAATAGGCGTGTTACAATGCGATTGTATGTCGCATCCAATTCCGATCGAGGTTATGTATTCCCACGTTCATCTTTCAGAAGGACAGAGAAAAATTCTTTTTGGGGAACGAAATTCTGGAACCGTTCGACAAGAGATGAGCCAGTCAGGGCAGTTTGCGTATGAAGAAACCGTTGATGTGGTTGGTTCTAATGGAAAAGTTTTGACATTGAGAGTCCTTGGGCCGTCGCGGAAGTCAACACAAGTTGAATTGACAAAGGGAGAGGCTGAACTTTTGGCATTACACGCACAAGAAGCTCTTTCTGGTGATTTTGATCTTGCTATAGATTGCACATTGAAAACAGAACATGGAGAAGTCGTTGCTCCAAAATCGGTCATTATTCCAAGAATGCACATTCATCTTTCTGATAGTGAAGCACGAACGCTTCGTCTTGAGCATGGATCCGTTGTGCGTGTTGACGTGATTGGTGACGGAGCTCGAGTGATTGATGACGTTGTCGTTCGCGTTCATCCAACGTATCGAGCGCGATTGCATTTACATGCAGATGATGCGCGTGATTTATGGCTGAGTGGAGGGGCGCATGTTCGTATTCGCGATCTTCAACATTAATGTATGCGAAATTTTTTTTATCGTCTTGCAATAGTGAGCCTTTTCTTGTTTCCCTGTATTGCCCATGCATCAAATGTCGATCTTTCTTTGGAGGGGAATGCAATCTCATTTTCGGAATCCGCGTTATATGCTGGTGAGAAGATTCGTATTTATGCTCGTGTAAGAAATGTTGGTGATACTGACGCCGTAGCATCGGTGATGTTTTATCAAGGAGGCATGATTATTGGTCAGTCGCAGGCAGTTTCTTTACGGGCAAATGGAAATCCAGACGATGTATATGTTGATTTTACGGTGCCAAATGGAACATTCAATATTCGTGCAGTCCTTCAAGGATCGTTACCGCAAGACATGAATCCTGTGAATGATGCGACTCAGACTGCGCTTTTCTATCCGATCGTTGATGCGGATCGTGACGGCAGCATGGATGAAGAAGATAACTGCGTGAATGATGCAAACGCTGATCAGCTCGATACTGATCATGATGATATCGGGGACGTGTGTGACGAAGATGACGACGGAGACGGTGTTTCTGATTCGAGTGATCAGTATCCTCTTGATTCATCAAAATCTGCAGATCCTATTGTTGCGACTATTGTAGCTCCAGCAGCATCAATGCCGAGTACAGAAGATGTGGCCTCTTCTGTTGATACGGAATTCGTAGCAACAGATTCACAGACAGTTTTACCGATTGAGGGGATAGAAGAGGAGATTGAAATATCTTCCACATCTGCAGTGTCGTTACTTACGACGTCGCCTCTTGCGCGATTTTCTTGGAAACGAATTGATTGGAGGACGTATGAGTTTATTCTTGCGCAACAGCCGGAGGAAAGTGTGCAATTCAGTTGGGACTTTGGTGACGGGGCAACGAGTGTACAGCCGCAAATAACTCATGCGTTTTCCGGTCCTGGATCTTATGCCGTAACACTTACAATTCTCGATGAGACGGGAAAGGTTCTTTCTGATGCACAAACATTTGACGTTACATTCTTTCATCTTGGTAACCCGCAAGTTATTGGATTGATCGTTCTATTATTCATTATTTTGTTCCTTTTTGGATTTGCTTTCATGAAACTTCGATCGCTTTATGATAAAAAAACTCTTTACAAGTAAAACAAGCGGTGTAACGAGCGCGGCTATCATCATTGGAGGTTTTTCGATGTTGTCACGTTTTGTTGGCGTATGGCGAGATAATATTCTTTCGAGCATGTTTGGTGCTGGAGATGTTCTTGATGCCTATACCAGCGCGTTTCTTATTCCAGACATGTTGTTACAACTGTTGATTCTTGGTGCGCTTTCTGCAAGCTTCATTCCAATATTTTCAAAGTATTACGGAAAGAATGACGATCAGGCTTGGAAATATACGAGCACGATGCTGAATGTTTTTGGTTTGGGATTTGCAGGTATTGCAATCCTGGCCATTATTTTTGCTCCTTGGATGACGACGTTGGTTGCTCCTGGATATGGCGCAGAAAAGCTTGCAGTAACGGTGTCGATGAGTCGGGTAATTTTTCTTGGTGAACTATTTTTTGCAGCATCGATGGTTTTTGGATCTGTGCTTCAGGGGACGAAGCGATTTTTTCTTTATGCGCTTGCGCCGATCGTTAATAATATCGGGATTATTCTTGGCGCAATATTTTTTGTTCCATTTTTGGGGCCGATTGGTCTTGCATGGGGAGCGGTTCTTGGGGCAACAATGCATGCAGCTTTGCAGGGGGCTGGTGTTTATGCACTTGGATACCGACACACCTTTCGTATTCCGTGGAATGATCCTGATTTGAAGACGACGAGTATTCAAATGATTCCTCGTGTTCTTGGTCTTGCAGTGAATCAGGTGAATTTTGTCGCGATGAGTGCAATTGCTTCATTGTCAGTTTCTGGATCTGCAACGGTGCTTAGGTTTGCATATAACCTAAATTCTTTTCCAATCGGAATTATTGCAATGGCATATGCGGTAGCTTCTTTTCCTGTGCTCTGTGAGCGTCGAGTCGCAAAGGACATGAAAGGATTTGTTACGGCATTTAGTCATGCAATTCGTCAGGTGCTTCTTTGGATTGTTCCTGCAACAGTCATGTTCCTTTTACTTCGGGCTCAGCTTGTTCGGTTGGCTTTTGGCCGAGGAAAGTTTGATTGGGCTGCAACAATTATGACCGCAGATACATTGGCATTTTTTGCATTAAGTTTTGCTGCGCAATCATTTGTTTATATTATCGTTCGAGCTTTTTTTGCTATTGAAGATACGAAGACGCCATTCTTTGCTGGTGCATTTGCTGCGGTTGTGAATATTGCTCTTGGGTATACCTTAGCACCGATGTATGGAGTAGCTGGGCTTGGCATGGCGTTTTCTTTTTCCGCAATTCTTCAGGTGGCAATTCTCTGGGCGGTATTGCGACATCGTATTGGCGCGCTTGATGAGGGAAGGATTTTAAGAACCGCTGCACTGCTTACTGTTGCTGGATCTCTTGCTGGTCTTGCAACACAAGGAATGAAATTTGTTGTTGTTCGATATATTTCCCTTGATACATTCGTTGGTGTTTTTGTGCAGACTTTGGTGGCTGGTGGCATAGGGATGCTTGTGTATTTCGGCGTTGGTTTTCTTTTACAAAATGAAGAGGTTCGATCATTTACCTCAGCCTTACATCGAAGAGTTTTGCAGCAGGTAAAGCCACAAGAGGTAGTGAGTCAAGACATATGAAACGGAAGTTGATTGTTCGAATGGTGCTTATTGTTTGTGCGATTGGTGTTGGGATTATTTTTATATCTGTTGCAGTGGTACGGAATGCGGCACGTTTCATTGTTTCTGAAGATGAGGTAGCGCACGCTCCAATCGCGATAGTTCTTGGAGCAGGAGTGAAGGAAAGTGGAGACCCGTCGGACATGCTTCGAGATCGACTCTTGACTGCGGTTGATCTTTATCACCGGGGCGTAGTAGACAAGCTTTTGCTTTCTGGTGACAACGGACAGATTGAATATGATGAAGTGAATGCGATGCGTATATTTGTTTTAGCGCAAAACGTTCCGGCTGAAGATATTTTTTTAGATCATGCTGGATTTGATACGTATGACAGTATGGTTCGAGCTCGAGAAGTTTTCGGAATATCGTCAGCGATTATTGTGACGCAAAAATATCATCTGGCTCGTGCGCTTTTTTTGGGACGTACGGAAGGCATTGATGCGTATGGAGTTATCGCAGATCGCCAAAGGTATCTTGGCGCGATTCGATATCAGTTTCGAGAAATATTCGCAGATGTAAAAGCGGTTTTAAGTGTTGTTTTCAATGTGTCACCAACATATCTCGGGGTTCCGATTGATAGTACGGGCGACGGTCGAGCGACATGGGATTAGATGGTGATTCTTCCGTAGAGTTTTCTTGACTGTTTTTTGCGAAGCGCCTAAGGTCATGCCTCAGTGTTTTTCTTTTTTCCTATGAAATTAACGAGATTTCGCATCGGTCTTTTGGCCGTAACTGTTGCCCTTATTCTTGGAGGAATATGGTTTTTTACCCGTCCAGTAACAGCGCAAACATTTGTAACGGATACGGTGAAGCGCGGGTTATTGATTCAGACTGTTGAAGTAACAGGGGAATTAAAGAGTGTTTCGGATCTTTCGTTGTCTTTTGAGACATCTGGAACGTTGACTTCCATATTCACAAATATTGGAGATGTGGTGAAGGCTGGCGATGTGCTCGCAGAGTTGAATACGAGTGAACTTGGCGCAGCTGCGGAACAGGCACGTCAAGGTGTTGTTGCAGCACAAGCGGATTTAGATTTGAAACTTGAGGGGATTTCTTCAGAAGAGGAAGCATCAGAGCGGGCGAGTCTTGCACTGGCTCAAGCTCAGTTTGACGCAGCATCAATCGATCTTCGCTCGGCTGTTATCGCAGAAACTGCTGGCAATGCTCAAGATGCTGCAACAGTGGCTTCATCACAGTCAGATTACGATCAGGTTGCGGCACAGAATGACGAAACAATTTCGCAGGCAGCTGAAGATCTTGATACAGCACTGATTGCTGGTCTTATTACTGTTCGATCTGGACTTGAAGCCGCGGATCAGATTCTTGGAGTGGAAAATGGATTGTTGAACATTGAATACGAGCCGTATGTTGGAATTCTTGATATTACAACCATCTCCAATGCTCATGATGCTTTTGAGGAAGCAATGGCTGCACGAGATAGTGCCGAAGACGCGGTATTAGCTCTTACAACATCATCGACAGAAGCGGAGGTTCTTGTTGCATATTCTCGAGTGTATACAGCGCTGTCTTTTGTATCGAATACGCTTCTTTATACAAGTCGTGTTCTTGATGCGAGTGTTAGTGATAGCGGAACATTCTCAAATGCAGATTTAGTTGCACTACGTTCAACAATCGCTGCAGAACGATCAACGGTTTCTTCTGCAATTTCCTCTCTTATTTCTTCGAAGCAGCTTTATGACACTGCGCTACGACAGTCGACAGATCGTATAACAGACGCAACGAATGCGTTGGCACTTGCACAGGCACAACAAGATGCAGGAGAGGCGTCACGATCTTCCGCAGTCTTAAAGGCAGAAGCTTCTCTTGCAGTGCAGACAGCAAGTCTTTCAAAGGCACAGGCGTTGTTGAACAAGGTTCTTGCCGATCCTCGCGATATTGATGTTGCAGGATTGAAAGCATCTATTGCTCGTGCACAGGCAGATTATGATGCGGCACTCGCTCGTTTACGAAAGGCACAGATTATTGCGCCGATCGATGGAATTGTTACAAACATTGTTTTTGATGTTGGAGAACAGGTTAGCGTTGGTACGCAGATGATTACAGAGATTGCTGGCAATGATACTTATGAAATTACGCTCGATGTTCCAGAAGCAGATATTTCGAAATTGGCCGTTGGACAGACTGCTGATATCACCTTCGATGCCTTTGGCGACCGAGTGAATTTTTCCGGGAGCGTATATTCATTAAATCCGGGAGAAAAGGTTATTTCAGATATTGTTTTTTATGAAGCAAAAGTATTGTTAAATACAGAACAGGATGTTTCGATGTTGAAGCCAGGAATGTCCGCAAACGTCATAATCCGTACGAATCAAAGGGAAGACGTGCTTTATGTTCCAACTCGAACAATTCTTGAACGAAATGGCCTTCCTTATATTCGTGTACCAAAGAACAGTCAAGAATTTGATGAAGTGGCAGTTACCATGGGTCTGAAGGCGGATGACGGTATGACGGAAGTTCTTACCGGAGTTACGGAAGGTCAGACTGTTATTGTTACGGTTAAGACACAATAAGTATGTCTGCTGATGTTGTGATTGAGATGCGAGGAATTGCAAAGACGTATCACAATGATGATATTGAAACTCCAGTGTTGCGTGGTGTTGATTTAGATGTGATGAGCGGAGAGTTTGTTGCGCTTATGGGACCGTCCGGTTCTGGGAAGTCAACACTTATGCATATCATGGGTTTTCTGGATCAACCAGAAGAAGGGACGTACAAATTTCAGGGTCGAGATGTTAGTCGACTTTCTTCTAATGAGCTTGCCATGATGCGACGTGGTGAAGTGGGATTTGTATTTCAAGCGTTTCACTTGTTGCCTCGTTTGTCGGTAATTGAGAACATTATGCTTCCGTTGGTGTATATGGGCGTGCCAGCAAAGGAGCGAAAAGAGCGTGCAGAAAAAGCGCTTGAAGGCGTTGGGCTTTCTGAGCGACTTGATTATCTTCCGAATCAACTTTCTGGAGGACAGAAGCAACGTGTGGCAATCGCGCGATCATTGATTACAGATCCTGCGGTGATTTTTGCAGATGAACCAACGGGAAATTTAGATTCAAAGTCGAGTGATCAGGTGCTGAATATTCTTCGAGATTTGAATAAAGCTGGTCGAACGATTGTTATGGTAACGCATGAAGTTGACGCTGCTGCATATGCGTCAAGAATTATCCGAATGAAGGATGGCGTTGTAGCCTAGTGTATGAAATTACAGGACCTTATTACTGCATCTGTTGATTCTATTCGTCGAAATACCACTCGGTCATTATTGACGGTGCTTGGGATTGTTATTGGTATTGCCGCAGTCATTCTTATGCTTTCCATAGGACAGGGGGCGCAAGGATATGTTTTGAATCAAGTTGCAGGTCTTGGGAGCGATCAGATTTTTATTTCTGCAGGATCTTCAGATAAAGCAGAAGGTCCACCAAGTGCATTCATAGAACAGACTTTGACTTTGGATGATGTAAAGATTCTTCGTCGACGTGGTGATTTTGACTTTGTTTCTGCAACGTTGATTACGAACGCATCGGTAACAACTGGCGACCAAAGCCAGTTTATCGATATTGCTGGTGTTGACGAGGACCAGCTTTCGATTTTTCCAGCAACGGTTACGTCTGGAAGATATGTAACAAATGACGATGTTGATTCATATGCAAATGTTGCAGTGCTTGGGTCGCAAACCGCGCAAGACTTATTCGGTGACCAAGATCCAGTAGGGGAGCGAATTACGGTGAAGAATGTAAGTCTTCGAATTATTGGTGTGCTTGCGCCGCAAGGGAGTCGATTTTTTTCAAATTTAGATACGAGAGTGTATGCGCCGATTACTATGGTGCAGCGTCAGATTGCCGGAGTCGATTATGTAAATTTTATTACGGTAAAAGTTGCAGGAGATCTTGAAACTGCAAAAGAAGATATTCGATTTATTATGCGAGATGCTCATCGGTTGGACAATCCATCTGGTGATTTGGCAAAGGATGATTTCAATTTGTCGACCCAGGGAGACGCTGTTGCGACAATTAGTACTGTTGGCTTTGCGCTCACGCTTCTTCTTGCGGCTATAGCAGCGATTTCGTTGGTTGTTGGAGGAATAGGTATCATGAATATCATGCTTGTTTCTGTAACAGAACGAACGCGAGAGATTGGATTGCGGAAAGCGATAGGTGCAACAGAAAAAGATATTTTGAATCAGTTTTTGGCCGAGGCGATCATGTTGACAATCGGTGGCGGTATTCTCGGCGTTGTTATTGGAGTAGGTAGTTCGCTGATTATTGGAGAGATTCTTACAAGGGTTGTAGACGGTTGGGCGGTTGTCATTCCACCATCTGCGGTATTTCTTGCGTTTGCAGTTTCGTCTATTGTCGGATTAGTGTTTGGAATCTATCCTGCAAGGCGTGCAGCGAAGCTCGATCCTATCGAAGCCTTGCGGTACGAATAGAGACCTTGGTTGATTTTCATTTTTCTTTTTCTATGTTGTCTACAAACGAAATTCGACAAAAGTATTTTGATTTTTTTTCGAGACATGGGCATATAGTCGTTCCTTCATCTTCGCTCGTACCAGTGAATGATCCAACGACATTGTTTACCGGATCTGGAATGCAACCGATGATCTCATATTTGCTTGGAGCAACGCATCCTGTAGGAACGCGCATTGTAGATAGTCAAAAGTGTTTTAGAACTGGAGATATTGAAGAGGTCGGTGACAATCGTCACACAACATTTTTTGAAATGTTAGGAAATTGGAGTCTTGGAGACTATTTTAAGAAAGAGCAGATACCGTGGATGTATGAGTTTTTAACAAAAGAGATTGGGCTTGACCCAAAGAATTTGTATGTGACTGTTTTTCGGGGGAGTCCAGAGATTGGGGTTGAGAGAGATGATGAGGCAATTGCGCTTTGGACAAAATGTTTTGCAGAGGCGGGAATCGACGCGACGCTTGTAGAGAATTCGGAAGAAGTTGGAATGCAAGATGGTCGCATTTTTTCGTATCCAGAAAAGAAGAATTGGTGGAGTCGTGCTGGCATACCTTCGAATATGCCAGTTGGAGAACCTGGTGGACCAGATACGGAGATGTTTTACGATTTTGGTATTGAACAAGGGTTGCATAAAGCGTCGATTTGGAAAGACCTTCCTTGTCATGTGAATTGTGATTGTGGCCGGTTTGTGGAGATTGGAAATAATGTATTTATGCAGTATGTGAAAACTGCAGATGGATTTGCGGAATTGCCACAAAGGAACGTTGATTTTGGGGGAGGCTTGGAACGGATTGCTTCTGCAGTAAATAACAATCCAGACATGTTCCTTATTGATGCATTTACTCCGGCTCGATTAGCGTTGGAGTCTGCAACGGGGGTTCGCTATGGATCGTCAGCTGAGATGACGTTTGCTTTTAGAGTTATTCTTGACCATATTCGTGCTGCAACATTTCTTATTGGCGATGGTGTGCTACCGGGAAATAAAGATCAAGGATATTTCGTGCGCAGATTGATTCGTCGTGCTGTGCGGTTTGCGAGAAAGCTAGGTGTTGCAAATGCGCTTGTTCGAACTGTCGCAGAAACCTACATTGATATGTATTCAAGTGCATATTCAAATCTTGCAGAGAAGCGAGATCAGATTTTGGGCGCAATAGAAGGTGAAGAGGCGAAATTCGCGAAGACGATCGAGCAAGGACTTCGAGAGTTGAAAAAGATTGTAGATATTGGAAACGGTGTTACGGGAACAGATGCGTTTAATCTTTATCAGTCGTATGGATTCCCTTTGGAATTGACCGCTGAAGAATTGCAGCAGTCGCATGGGATTATTATAGATAGTGAACAGTTTCGTTTAGAGTTTAAAAAGCATCAGGATTTGTCGCGTGCTGGGAGCGAGCAGAAGTTTGCTGGAGGGCTCGCGGACCATTCTGTTGAAACAACAAAGCTTCATACGGCAACACATCTTCTTCATGCCGCACTTCGAAAAGTACTTGGTGATCATGTTGCCCAAAAGGGAAGCAATATAACTGCAGAACGATTGCGCTTTGATTTTTGTCATGGGGAAAAGATGACAGCAGAGCAGATTGAAGAAGTGGAACGAATTGTGAATGAACAGATTAGGAAAGATCTTCCAGTTACATTTGACATGTTGACTGTTGATGAGGCAAAGGTGCGTGGATCGATAGGATTGTTTGAAGATAAGTATGCGAAGATTGGCGATAAGATCAAGATGTATTCTGTTGGTGATTTTAGTAAGGAGATTTGTGGGGGTCCGCATGTTGAGCACACAGGGGAGTTGGGCGCAATCACGATTGTTAAGGAGGAGGCAGTTTCCGCAGGAGTTCGTAGAATAAAGGCGATTTTGAGAAATAGAGAATAGAAAACAATCGGCCGACCGTCTGAGGAAGACGGTCGGCCAGTTCGTTTTTGGAAAGCTAGCACGTTGCTAGCGATTTCCCGTGCTTCTGGATTCCTCTGTTCGTGGCGCTTTGCTCGACACGGCTTTCTAACGGGGGACGTTGCTGTCTGTTCTGCACATTGCCGTAACTCGGCCTCCGCAGATCACAGTTTTGAATTCAGGAATGTCGTCCCCAAGAGGGAGCCAGCGAGAACGGTGTTTGCGGCGAGGAGCCGCGGGTCGGGAAGCGGGGGTACTGCTGTTGCGATCCTGGGAGGATTCGCCAGATTCTCGCACGAGGAATCGTGCGCCCGCTTGTCGGGAGGCTTTGCGTGACATTGATGGAGAACTCCAAATTGGAGTAACGGAATATACCGCCCTTCGTCTCGTCGTGATTCGACGAAACGTTGGGAGATTAGCATATTTAAGACAAAAAAGCAATTTTGTATATTAATGTGGGGGTACTTTCTTGACAGGCATTGTGCATTTGTTACACTTTCGTCGCTTTACTCAGCGGTTCGTGCGCGTTTGCGCGAGCAGATGTGGTACGATCATCGCAAGTTATGGCGGAAAAAGACTTTATTGAAATGCGCGGTGAGATTCTTGAAAGTCTGCCTTCGGGTAGCTTCCGAGTGAAACTCGAAAACGACCGCGAAGTCATTGGTCATTTGGCTGGGAAGTTGCGAAAAAATCGCATCCGTGTCCTGCCAGGCGATGACGTCAAAGTGGAGATCAGCCCGTATGATCTCACAAAGGCACGAATCACGTTCCGGTTTTAGACCGGCGGTATCTCGAGCCTGGACCACAATCATCCCTTATTTATTTGGATGATTTTGTCTTATTCCTTTCCGTTTGCTAATTCATCACTTTCTTTATGAAAGTTCGCGCTTCCGTTAAAAAGATGTGCCGCGGTTGCCAGGTCATTCGTCGCGATGGTCGGGTACGCGTCATTTGTAAGACTCCTAAGCATAAACAGCGACAAGGCTAATCTATGGCACGTATTGCTGGTGTAACACTTCCATCACAGAAGCGCCTCGTCATCGCTCTGCAGTATATTTACGGCGTTGGTGAGAACCGCGCTGCAGATATTTTAGAACGTTCAAAGGTCAGCGGTGACATCCGCGTAAAAGATCTTTCTCCAGACCAGGAGAATGCAGTGCGCGCTGTAGTAGAAAAAGAATATCGTGTCGAGGGTGAACTTCGTCGTGATGTGCTCTCAAATATTAAGCGCTTGAAAGACATTGTTGCATATCGGGGTGTCCGTCATGTGCGAGGGTTGCCAGTACGAGGGCAGCGAACAAAGTCTAATTCTCGCACAGTACGTGGGAACGTTCGAAAGACTGCAGGTAGCGGTCGTCGAGTTCTTGCAAAGACCTAAGCTATGACTGAAGAAGAAATTATCTCGACTCCTGCGGTAGAATTAACTGCTGCAGAGGTGAGCAATGCAAAGAAACAGGCTGCAAAAGGAAAGAAAAAGACTGTTCGTCAGATTCCACAAGGTCGAGCGTATGTTCACGCGAGTTTCAACAATACAATCGTATCGTTGACCGACGCGAATGGTAACGTTATTGCATGGTCGAGTGCTGGAAATTGTGGCTTTAAGGGCCCAAAGAAAGCAACGCCATATGCAGCGAGCATGATTGTAAAGAAGATCACAGATAAGGCAGAACCTTATGGTTTAAAAGATCTTTACGTGTTCGTTACGGGGATTGGCAATGGTCGCGATGCTGCAGTTCGAGCCTTAAATACGTCAGGTTTCAATGTTCTGTCCATTAAGGACACGACACCGGTACCACACAATGGTTGCCGCCCACGTCGTGCTCGTCGCATGTAATTAACCTATGGGAAAGAATTTGAGCCCAATGGGCAAAATGAGTCGTCGTGAAGGTGTTGCATTGTCAACATCAACATCAACGCTCAAGGTCATGCAGAAACGTCCATATATTCCTGGTGTGCACGGAAAAGCCGGCATGCGACCAGCGAAGGTATCAGTTTTTGGTACACAGCTTCGCGAGAAGCAAAAAACGAAGCGTTTGTATGGAATTATGGAGCGTCAGTTCCGTAATTACTTTACAAAAGCTACAGGTATGGAAGGCAACACTGGGGAAAATCTTGGTCGTTTACTTGAAATGCGTTTGGACAATGCGGTGTTTCGTCTTGGTTTTGCAAAGACTCGCCCTCAGGCGCGCCAGATGGTCAGTCATTGCATGTTCCTTGTGAATGGAGAAAAAGTGAATATTCCATCATATTGTGTTCATGTAAATGACACGATTGAGATCAAGACAAATAAGAAGGATAAAAAGGTATTTTCAGATCTTACTGATCGCTTAAAGACACATCGAGTTCCAAGCTGGTTAAATCTTGAAGATCAGGTAGGTAAAGTTGTGAGTCTTCCAATGGGGGATGATTTGAAGGAAGCATACGATCCAAAGCTCATTATCGAGTTCTACTCGATGCGCTAAACGCTTAGTCCCATAACTTCTCACTATGGAGACCATCTTCCTTCCGTCAAAAATGCATTTTGCACCTGGTGCAATAGAGCATGAAAGCATTCTCACAATAGAGCCGCTCCATCATGGATATGGAACGACAGTAGGGAACGCGCTCCGTCGCGTCATGCTTTCTTCTTTGCCAGGGGCAGCGGTGACTGCAATGAAAATAAAGGGTGTTCAGCATGAGTTTTCAACAGTTGCTGGAGTAAAAGAAGACGTGCTTGACATCATGTTGAACCTAAAGAAACTGCGCATGAAGGTTCATACAGAAGAGCCTGTACTTCTCAAACTTCTTGTAAACAAAGAGGGGGTAGTAACTGCTTCTTTATTTGAGAAGAATGCAGATGTAGAGATCGCGAATTTAGATCTTGAGATTGCAACGATTACAGATCCAAAAACAACTTTGGATATGGAGATCACGGTATCTAGGGGCCGCGGATATGTTCCAACAGAAGAGCGTGACAGTGCTCCTACGGAAATTGGAGTCATTGCAATTGACGCGATGTTTAGTCCAGTACGAAATGTCGGTTTCAGGGTTGAGAATACTCGAGTCGGTGAAATCACGAACTACGACAAGCTCATCATGAATATCACAACAGATGGTACGGTTGCCCCGCAAGAGGCAGTTGAACAATCAACAAAAATTTTACTCAATCACTTTTCATGGATTCAAGGACAGTTGAACCATGCAAGTCTGACAGAACAGATTGCCCGTGCATCGGAGGACGCCGAGCCAACTGCGTAATGTATGCGTCATAGAAATACCAAAAAAACATTAGGCCGCAAAGCTGCTCCTCGTAAGGCGCTTATTCGTGATTTAGTCACCGCAATGGTGACATATGAACGAATTGAAGTGACAGCCGGGAAAGCAAGAGTTGCACGTCCAGTTGTTGAAAAGATGATAACGATTGCAAAAAAGAATACGCTCGCATCGCGACGTCAACTTCTTGCATATTTCACAACAGAGCAGCCCGTGAATAAGCTTATAGATGTAATCGCTCCTCGGTTTAAGGATCGGAATGGTGGTTATACACGAATGACAAAGCTTGGCACGCGTCAGGGTGACGCTGCTGAGACTGCGATGATTGAATTTGTCTAATATGGCAACATTTGAAAGAAAAACTTATACCGTTGATGCGTCGGGGAAAATCCTTGGTCGTTTAGCGACGGATATTGCGATGCACCTTATGGGCAAGACTAGTGCGGCTTTTCAGCCAAATGTCGATGCCGGTGATGCTGTTGTTGTAACGAATGTGATAAAGATCAAGGTGACAGGTGGTAAGTTCGAAGAAAAGAAGTACTATTCTCATTCAGGTCATCCAGGAGGATTAAAAACAAAGACCATGCGCACAATGTGGGAAAAGAAACCATCAGATGTTTTGCGCGCAGCAGTTTCGCGAATGCTTCCAAAGAATAAGCATCGAACTGCTCGGATGCTTCGTCTCACTATTTCGTAATATGGCAAACAAGTATTTTCAAGCTATTGGTCGCAGAAAGACTGCAACTGCTCAGGTCCGTCTTTCAGAAGGTTCTGGAAAAATCGTTGTAAACGGAAAGCCATTAAAGGCATTCTTTACTACAGAAGAACTCCAGGGAGTCGTTGTTCGTCCTTTGAAAGAAGTTGGAAAGACTGATCAATTTGATGTAAGTATTAAAACTGTCGGTGGTGGAGTTGTTGGGCAAGCAGAAGCGTCACGTTTGGGAATTGCTCGAGCATTAGTGGAAATGGAAGCGGCACTCAAGACTGTTTTGAAGACTTGTGGATTGATGACAAGAGATCCTCGAAAGAAAGAACGTAAAAAGTTCGGAAAGCGTGGAGCTCGTCGGAGCCCACAGTGGCGTAAGCGTTAATCGATTAAAAAAACCATCCAGACTGGATGGTTTTTTTCTTCACCTTATTTCTTGTCCGATGAAGTCAGAAGATAGATTCCTATTGGCATACCAATCAGCACGCCTATGACTCCGATGATTCCTAAAAGCCCAAGAAGTGTTTGAATGATCCCTCCAGTTATCGTGAAAGGTGCAGAAGCCTCAGCGGAAGCGCTAATCATGCTCGAAATCACGAAACTCGAGATTCCATAAAGAGAAAGAGTAGCAAAGATTAAAGGAATCGGAGTTATGAGGAGAATAAGACCAAATGTTTTTCTTTTCATATTGAGAAAGTATAGGGTATCAAACCGGCTTTTGACACATCTAGATAAAGAGCGTTTTGCGACACTTGGAGAAAGAATATATAATACAAAAATAACCCTCCTTTATGGCGCTTGAAGCAACGCATGTGCGGTTCGCGCTGGACTTGTTGCCATGTCTTCACGTTTCAGATATTGAGTCCTATTGTGCCGGGGCGGTTTATCCAGATACAAGAATCGCGACAGGACTTCCCAGAGAAATGACACACGGGCCTCGATGTCCGCACGATCCTTCTGCGGAAGGATTTAGTGATTTTCAAAAAGGATGGGCGGCACATCTTTTGTATGACGAAATTGCCGGAGATGAGTTGAGAAAACTTCTTTCTGAAGAATTTGATCGAACAATAAGAGAAAGGAAGTCTTTTATAGAATTTACTTCAATGAAAGCCGTGGAAGACATACAGTCGGTAAATCTTGTCCCGAATGTTCTTGATCATCTCCAGCGTCTGGCCATAGACCGGGCACCTTTAGGAGAATCTTTAGAACGAATTTATTATCACTTTTCTGTTACAAGAAAACTTTACGAAAATATTCCGTCTCATGAGAGCTATCGTCAGTGGTATCTTGATGTTGGTGTAGCGCAAGAAGTTGCCGATGGACTTTTTCAGCGAACACAACAGATGGTCAAGGATCAGGAGCTAGATTCTGCGATCAGGGCAATATACGGACAGACATTAGAAAAAGTAAAAAAATCCCTAGCTATCTAGGGATTTTTTTTACGGACGATAGTCACGGAATGCGTGTTCTTGTTTGGATGTAATGTCTAGAACAATGAAGATAAGGGCGGCTGCGGAAAGAATAAGGCTTATATTCCATACAAGTTGAAAACTAATTCGCCATAGCTCGAGAATAACAACTTCATTGACTCTTTGATTCGGAACTATCGCAACTACGATTTGTGCCATGAGAAACGATGCCCACCAAAAGAGAAGAAAACGAGAAGCCGTATTAGCCCTATGTACAGTTGCTAATTCTTTCATTGTTTTATACGGCATTACGAAGTTTGCAATCGGCACAAAATATCCGGCGACTGCCCAATGATGCGAATACCGTATAGATGGGGTATTGATTGTCGCATTTCTATACGCAAGATACTTCCAGCGGAGTAACGAAATGGCACTGATAAGGAAGAGAACAAGAACAATCGGTTCAATGATGTCTAAACGAAATGTCGATGAAAATTCAGGAAGTGCCGATTGGAGATTCAGTGTTCTAAGATATCCAAGGATTGCGCCCTGGCGAAATACGTCAATACTTGCCGCAAGAGAAAAAGCGATCAAGCTTCCAACCGTAACCTTTGCGAGCGCTGCGGCAGATCGATATTCCTGTGTCATTGGAGATGAGATTTCAGAAGCGTCGAGATCAAGAGGAGCTCTAGAAATAAGAAGAAAAATGCCGACTGGAATTCCAATAAAGACTCCAAGAATTCCAATAATTCCTAAGGCTCCCATGAGAATTTGGATGGAAAGCGTAATCGTCGAAGGCTCTGCGTCGTTTATCGATGCGGCAGCAGAAAACGCGTAGATCGCATAACATGCCAGTGTTGCCACAATGAGCGGCACTGGAACGGTGATGAGTAGCCAGCCAAAGATAGTTTTCTTTCGGTCATTCATAAGAAAGTTTAACGAAGAAATATAGCAGAAATTAGCGAAAAAATCAAATTTTCTCGGCGTGTTCCTTCCTTGTTACAAGCAAAGAATTCCCGTAAAATACACTCATGGCTTCTTTGGTAAAAAACACTTTTCTCCTCACTGGAGCGTCTATTTTGCAAAAAGCAGTTGCTTTTATTTACTTTGCCGCCATCGCTCGAACCATCGGCACTTCAGATACCGGGTCATATTTTTTGGCCTTGGCACTGGTAACAACGGTGGGGGTTTTTACTGACGTTGGAGTAAATTCCGTGCTCATTCGAGACAGTGCGCGTTCCCAAGAGCACACGAAGGGATTTCTTCAAAGAGCCTTGGGAATCAAGCTTATTGCAGCGCTTCTTGCCATTGTCTTGGCGACTTTTCTTCCAACGATTCTTGGCTACGATGCAGATACTTCTTTTCTTGTTCGACTCGCAATTCCAATCATGATTGCAGATTCTTTGTCGCTAACAATGTACGGCGCATTACGTGGCGCTCAAGAGCTTCGATATGAGTCTCTGGGAATTTTTATCGGCCAATCACTCACAACGATTGTTGGCGTAGTAGCACTTCTTAAGGGGAATGTTTCTCTATCCTTTCTTGTTATCGCACTCCTCATTGGTAGCGCGTGGAATGCGGCATTTTCCGCGTATCATGTTGGCCGACGAATTGGTTTCCGTTCGTTCATTCCTCGATTCGATGGGGCTCGAGATATGCTGTTCGCCGCATTTCCATTTTTTCTTGCCGCGGTATTCGTAAAGATTTACTCATTTGTTGATTCGTTCACACTTCAAATGGTCATCGGAGCTTCCGCGGTTGGACTGTATAGCGTTGCGTATAAGCTAACGTACGCTTTTCAATTTTTACCGCTTGCATTCATTGGTGCGCTGTATCCAAAAATGGCGTCACTTGTTGGTAAGCCTGATGATTTGAAAAAGGTGTTTTTAGAATCACAATGGTATTTAGCATTTCTTGTTTCACCAATAGTTTTTGGAATATTCGCTCTTGCTCCAGAGATTATTCGACTTGCATACGGAAGTGATTACGGAGATTCTGTGCTCCCGCTTTCTGTGCTGATTTTTGTGCTCATTCCGATATTTTTCGATTTCCCAATCGGTTCGTTGCTGAATGCAACTGGAAGACAGAAAACAAAAACTGCGATTATGGGAGTCACCATGGTGGTGAATTTTATTGCGAACATGACATTCATTCGTTCATACGGAATTGTTGGCGCATCGATTGCTGCATGTATAAGTTTTGTTGTTATGTTTGGCCTTGGGGCAGTAGCGATAAAAAAAGAGATCGCGATTACTGTACGTGATTGGATTCGTGCAACAGGAGGATTTTTATTAGCCGGTGCTGTTATGTCGACATCAATTCTTTTACTGAAGCAGTTCATTCCTATCGGCGACGATGGAGCATCCAGATACATCTGGCTTGCACTTATTCCATTCGGTGCATGCATATTCGGAATAGTTTCCGTTGCTACAAAGGCCTTAACTCTTGAACACTTTCGAAAAGTTCGATCATATTTCCGCAAACAAACCTATGGAGCGATACCTGTTGTCAACGAGTGATTTTCCACCAAAGCGCGGCGGTGTTGCACGAATGCTGTCAACAATTGTTGCGTATGTTTCGAATATGCGCCCACTTGTTCTTTCTGAAACTGCTTCATATCGATCAATGCTCCAAATGTTCTGGGATCGTAGACGGATTTTTGATGTGTTGTTTGTCAGTCATGTTCTTCCTATTGGTACTGCTGCGATGATGTACAGGTTGTTTACTGGAACGTCATACGACGTCTTGCTCCATGGAATGGACTTTGATCTTGCTCGATCGAAAAAAAGAAAGGCGGTTATTTTGTGGTTTGTTCTGCGACTCGCTCGCCGAGTTTTCGCGAATTCAAAAGCGCTAGCGAATGAACTCGAATCCTTTTCTTTTCGATCTTGCGAAGTGCTTTATCCATGCGTCGCGAATGAGCTTATCGAAGCTGCTGGTCTTATTGGAGAACGATCCGGCATTGGAACGAGACTTCTCACAGTTGCTCGACTGGTGGAACGAAAAGGGCATGAAAAGGTGCTCAAAGCGATGAAGGAATTGCCAGATGTTACATACACGATCGTTGGCGACGGTCCGATGAAGAAATTGCTCGAAGATGCCGCGGAACGTTATGGCGTTAAAGATCGAGTAACATTTTTACAACACGTTCCAGACGGAAAGCTTGCTGAACTTTATGCATCACACGACATCTTTGTGATGCCTACAACTAGAACAAAAATCGACCGCGAAGGATTTGGGATTGTCTATCTCGAGGCTGGAGTATTTGGCCTTCCAGTTGTCGCCACAAAGCTTCCAGGAGTCGATGAAGCGGTTGTTGATGGTGAAACTGGAATACTCATAGAGGACACTCACGAGGCGCTTGTTGATGCGCTAAAGCGATTAACAACAGATTCGGAACTTCGATCACGGCTTGGACGATCTGGCAGAGAGAGAGTTCTCAAGAATTTCACTGCAGAAAAAACATATGCATCACTCTCTTTGGACGCCCTGTCGAATTCGGCATCAAAAATGCCGCATATTTCTATTGTGATTCCGACGTATCAGCATGCAAGACCGTTAAGAGCATGTATTGATTCTGCGCTTCGTCAAACATATCCAAACATTGAAATTATTGTTGTTGACGATGGATCGACGGACAATACACAAGAGGTTCTTCGAACGTTTGGGAAAAAAATAACGGTTCTTCATCAAGAAAACAAAGGTGGTAATGCGGCGCGAAATCGTGGACTTACGATTTCGAAAGGGGAGTACGTTATTTTTGTCGACGCAGACATTGTGATGCGGCCAGACATGATAGATCTGATGTTTGCAACGCTTCAATCGAATCCGAAGTCGAGCTATGCGTACAGTGGATTTCGTTTCGGATGGAAACGATTTCACGGCGTTCCTTTCGATGGTGAAAAACTTCGAAAGATAAATTACATCATGACCACTTCGCTTGTTCGCAAGGCGGATTTCCCTGGGTTCGATGCTTCATTGCGGCGTCTTCAAGATTGGGATGTTTGGTTGACGATGCTCGAGCAAGGAAAGACCGGCGTTCTTGTTCCTGGAATTCTGTTCTCTGTGGTGATTGATGGTGAATCGCGTACAGGATCTTCTTGGCTACCTTCATTCGTTTATTCATTGCACTGGCCGATTCTTGGGTGGATTCCAAAGCGGGTTCGGAAGTATTACGAGGCTCGATCGGTAATAGCAAACAAACATAATCTCCCATTATGATGTCAACAATAAAACAGTGGTTTGATCGCAGCACACTGTATGGACTTCTCAGTCTTCTTATTGTTCACGGTATTGCCTGGATAACCCAACACACAATCTGGAGCGCGATTCCTTTTGCAATCCTCATTATTGGAACCTTCTTTGTTACAAAACGATCGCTAGTCTGGGGATTTGCTCTTGTCATGCTAGAGATCATCATTGGTGGTCATGGACATTTGATCGACGTCTCACTTGGCGGAGCAACGATTGGTTTGCGACTTGGGATGTTCTGCGCTGTTATGCTCGGCGTGGCGTATCACATTTTCTTCAAGAAAGTTCGACCAACGTTTGTGTTTGAACGTGACATGCCAATCATCGCGATTCTTATTGCTGTCATTATCGGCTTCATCATCGGCATATTCCGTAATCCGTTCGGTGACGCATTCGACGACGCAAACGCTTTTGTTACTCTCGGCTATCTTCTTCCAGTCGCCATGATTGTTTGGACCAACGAAGCGAAAAGAATTATTCTTTGGACATTTGCACTTGGCGCAACTTGGATAGCCATTTCTTCCGTTGCCCTTCTTTATCTCTTCTCTCATCTTTCCGTTGACGGCATTTGGGCGCTTTATCATTTTGTTCGCGATGCACGACTAGCAGAAGTCACACTTCTTTCTGGGCCAGCATGGCTCGTGGCAATGCTTCCAAATGGCCCATGGTTCTTTCGTGTATTCGAACCCGCACAAGCGTTCGTAATGTTTTTCACTTTAGTGCTTTGTAGCATGATGTGTTTTATAACAAAAACATGGAGGTCTCGAGTAATGATTGCAATTCCGCTTGTGCTCATGTTCGCTGTCGACATCAGCAGCCAATCTCGAAGTTTCTGGATCGGTTTGTTTGTTGGTGGATTGGCACTTTCGATGGTGGTGCTTTATGAACGAATTTCTTTCCGCGAAATTCTTCGAATGAAAATTGTCGGATCGACTGCGTCGCTTATTGCGCTACTTGCGATCTGGGTTGCGGTAGTGATTCCAATTCCACAACGACCAGACTTAACAAACACAAAATATTATCGTGGCCAAGATGACGACACTCGCGAGCTTGCTGTTTCAAGCCGCTGGAATTTGCTTGGGCCAATGATGGATCAAATCGAACAGTCGCCAGTATGGGGAAGTGGATTCGGAACGTCGGTAACATTCATTTCAGACGATCCTCGACTTCGCGAAATAAATCCAAATGGCGAATGGACAACGTATCGTTTCGAATGGGGATTCCACGATATCTGGATCAAAATGGGCATTCCTGGCTTGCTCGCCTTCGGTTGGTTCTTCTTCACAATTCTCAAGGCAACTATTCGATCGATTCGAGAAAAAGAAGAGACTCGCTGGCTTACCGTTTCTCTTTGCGCCGGCATCATCGCCCTCTTTGCCTCTCACGCCTTCTCCCCCTATCTCAATCACCCAATAGGTCTAGGCTTCATGATCATGGTTCTCCCATTCTTCTCCTGGCAAAAGAAACCAATCCCCAGCATGGCCAACGTTCTCCACGTCGCCGAAAAAGTCGCTCTTCCTCCCGTACGAAAAGCCGTGACGGTTCGAGAATAGGGAACATCATCATCAATTTCCCAAAACAAAAGCGCATCCACTGGCGATGCGCTTTTGCAGACAGAACGTCTGAGCGAATCGCGCTTGGATGCGCGGCGTTTCTAGTTGCGCCTTCCGAATACGGCGTCCCACAGTCGAGAACCCATCAAGGGATGAAGGCAGAACCGTTTTGGCGTTAGGACTTCTTCTGGAGGAGGATCCGATACGGTTGGCGGAGGCGGTAGCTCTCCTTGCTCCCGCTGTTCTGGTCGAATGTCTTCCTCGTCTTTTATGGCGTCGAGAGGGCTTGGCCCCCACAACTGCATGAAGTTGATCGAGACATGTTCGCTACCGTCTTCAACTTGGATGAGGTGGCACTCGAATCCGCGAAGTCCGAACGCGTAGACCATTTTGCTCGCATCACGAATTCGGAGGACCGTGAACCGTTGAAGATTTCTCGGCGGAGATGCGAGACGCGAACCAGAGCGCTGGTCGCTGTAGTGAAGCTCTGCATTTCCGTTTTTTCCATCATCAAAGAAGATGCTCATGATTTTGGCTTGTTCTTCTTGAGAAAGGTCCCAAATTTCTCCTAGGTGAAAAAGGAGGTAGCCTGGGACTTTGGATTTGAAGGTTTCTTTGACCAGGTTCTCTTTCTCTGGGATCGATACTTTGAAACGGTAGTCGAACCTTTGCGGTGGCATCATGACGTTTCTCCTGCGGATGCGCGGCTTTTGAGCCGCTAGGTTTTTCTGTCAGTAACCAGACACGATACACGAAAATTCAGGTTTTGTAAACCTTTTGCTAGTTTTTTAAGTATCCTCGAGCAAAATCACTCCCATCCATCGGCTTTCCTCCGGCAGGTTGGAGTTTGGTGATTTCGAGGGGGATGTTCAATGCAGTACAGAAAAGTTTGCCTTCAAATTCGAATGGCGTACCGATGTCCGTAGTCTTCGGTGCATTTGGAGCAGGGACGGCTTGGAGGATCTTTACGATGGTTTCGGTCCCATTTAGGGTCCATGTGGTCCAGGTTCCTGGCCAGGGGGTGTAAGCGCGGATTTTTTGTTCGATTGTGGCGGCAGATTCGGTCCAGTTTATTTTGCCGTTTTCTCGGGAGAGAAGTTTACAGATCGAGACTCCTTCGGATGGTTGCGGCTTTGGAGTAATTGATCCATCCATGTAGCCCTTGAGAGCAGCGATGAGCATTGGTGCGCCAAGTGCGACGACTTTTTGAGTAAGCGATGTGGTGGTTTCGTCTTTAGTGAGTTCGATGGATTGTTGAGCGAGAAGCGGACCAGTGTCCATGCCTTCGTCTATAGTCATGATAGATACGCCTGTTTGTGAATCGCCGGCAGCGATAGCGGCTTGCATTGGCGACGGTCCACGATACTTTGGGAGAAGGGAAGGGTGAAGGTTGACGAAGCCCTTTGGAATACGATCAATAAGAACTTTTGGCAAGATTCTGCCGTATGCGACTATAACTGCAACGTCGGCTTTCAGCTCATCGATGGCGGAGAGAAAGGCTTCGTCTTTAAGTCTTGTTGGCTGAAAAACGGGAATATTTTTTGAAAGCGCGAGCTGTTTGGTGGGAGGCGGTGTGAGAATCTTTTTCCGTCCAACAGGCTCATCTTGTTGGCACACCACGGCAGTAACGGTGATTTCACTATCAGAAAGGATTGCGGAAAGAATGTCTGCAGAAAATTGTGGTGTTCCGAAGAAGATGATGCGCATAGACTAAAGATTCGAACTCCTCTTTATTTTTTCTGCACGATCAATAAAGAGAATTCCATCAAGATGGTCGATTTCATGCTGAAAGATTACGGAAAGAAGGCCTTTGGCTTTGATGATAGTTTTGGTTCCATCTTCTAGAGTCGCCTTTACCGTTACTGAACGATTGCGCTTTACCATGCCCCAGCATCCTGGCACAGAAAGACAACCTTCTTCGCTCTCGATCATCCGAAATGACCGTTCCGTTATTTCCGGATTCATGTACGCCAATGCCGCGCCATCTGTTTCGGCGATGATAACGCGGTCGTGCACGCCAATTTGCGGTGCCGCAATACCGACGCCGTTTTCTTTTGTCATTGTTTCCTTGAGTTCCCGAATGAGAAGTTTCATTTCTGGTGAAGTAAGGCGATCATCAGAAATGATCTCGCTTTTTTTGCGAAGCTCAGGATTTGGTTCACAGAGTACTGGTCTAGACATACTTAGCGGTCAATACGAATATTGATGTGATCAGGAATATTTGAGAACTGTTCTTTCCAGGTGTCGAATGTTGGATGATCGACTTTGGCGGTAAGTACACCGTGTCGATTCGTGACGAGTGAGCGGAAATTTTCGGGAAGTTCCTCGAGGATCGCGTTTTCGAAAGTTATGATGACTCCAAACGGTGGCAATGTGTATTGTTCTCGAATTGATCGTTCGTGATTATAGACGTGTGAAGTTCCAAGAAGTGAGAGAAGCCGGTCGCGTGCTACAGTTTGAATGATGCATTTGACGTGTTCACGTTGTGCAAGATTTTGAAGACGACAGATTTTTCTTGCAGTTTTTTCTACGCCGCAAAAGTCACCAGGAATAAATCCGACGTCTGCAAGAAGCTCGGCAACAAGTCCGAATCCGTATTTTTGAAAAGGAACAATCACGCTGCTCCAGAAATACTCAGTCGCAACAATAATGTTTGCCTTGTTGTCGATTCGTCCTTTCTCGATATGACCGATCGTCACATCGGGAAAAGCCTTTTTAAGGTCGTCGACGATTCGAGCTCCACCAATACTTCGTGGTCCAATCTTTGGCGACCCACATGCCGGACAAGACGTCGGCTTCCACATTTCTGCACCACAGCCTCCGCACAAAAGATCATCAAGCCGAACGATCGGAAGATTTCCGCAGGTACCGCAGAACGGAACATGACCACACGCCTTACATTCCATCCGCTTGGCAACTCCTTTCCGATTCAGGCAGAGTAACACCTTTTTTTGGCTATGTAAAGCCAATTTTATAGCTTCGAGGAGTGTTTGAGAAAGCAAGGGATAGGCGGAATTTTCTCCGCGAATTGTTGTGTCGATAATTACAGGGGTTGAATCGGTGAGTTCGATTGCTGACTTTTCGGGAAGTTGTTTCAAGGCTATGGTCGAGATCGGTGGAAGTGGATCGGTCATGATGAGCCGCGCATTATAAAGTTCGGCAAGGGTTTGTGCTGCAAAAATAGCGTTGATGTGTGGATTTCGAAAAAGACTTTTATGGTCTTCGCAGGCAGATTGAAAGACAAGAACAGAACTTAGATTCTGTGGTTCGATGAGGGTAGTCTGACGTGTGCCGATGAGAAGTCGATGTTTGCCGAGCTTCCACGAGCGGATAATGGAATTTCGTTCGAATGATGTTGTTTTTCCTGTTAATACAGCAGGACTGAAAGGATTGAGCAATTGTTTGAAGAATTGCGCGTCACGTTCTCGTGGAACAAGAATGAGTGCTTGCCCTTCTGGAGTTTTGCAAAGTGCATGAGCGAGGACTGCGGATGTTTCGTCGTCGATTGCGAAGGAGGACTCTCGATCTTTTTGTATTATCGAGAGCATTGATTTCACAACATCGATCGTGTGCGGATCAACGGAAAACGATGAAGCAAGATTTTTCAGTGCTACGTTTGATCCGACTCCTGTTCGATCGCTGATTCCTTCAAATGCAATGGAAAGAATTGATGAAACAGATTGTCCAAGATTTGTGGCAATTGTTTTGAGATATGAGAGATGACTTGGAGAGATATTGAAGACTGGAGATGCATTCGAGACTTCGATTGTTCGTTTTTCATTGGTAGTTTTTTGAATCACGTCGATTACTCCAAGCACGGATCGATGACGAAAGGGAATGGAGATAATATCGCCAATCGCAAAATGACTATCGTCTGGAAGACGGTAGTCAAATGCCTCGAATCGTCGAGGAAGCTTCAAGATCGGAAAGACTTTTGCGAACACAGAGGGTGTTAAAAGCGAAGTTCTGCAACAAGTTCTCCAACTCCGAACGGCGCTTCTTCTGAAAGAATCTCGCATGTAACGGGCATAGATTCAAGAACGCCAAAGAGCATAAGAACCTGTCTATAAAGAGCATCCTGAGCGTTCTTTAGCATTTCTGGATTGATTTGTAATAGTCCTGCAGTATTTTTCTGTTTGATGAGTGTTGAAAGAAGTTCATCAAGCTTTTTTCCGTCTTCATGGAATCCTCCGGGTGCCTCGGTGCTTCTCGTATGTGATCCATCGCCAGCAGCAATAACGGCAATTCGTTTCGGACTATTAAGAAGAGATTCGCGCAGGGCTGTTCCAAAGTCAAAGTGTTCCTTTGGAGTTTTTTTAGAAGGAGCAATGGGAAGAATTCGAACATTTGGAAGGTGCTCAGTTAGAAAAGAGAGGGGAATCGTTGCGGTAAAAGGAAGCTCTTTTTCGGTTTCTAATGTAACGCTATAGCCAGTGTGGCGTATGTTTCGTTGTGCGCCATCGGCAAGCATGAAGTCTGTGCCATAGGTTTTGTTGTATCCAAGGTCTCCGAATTGTGTAAGTCCAGCATGATACGGATCTGAAACATTTATCGTGAATGCATCGTCTGGTGTGTTCGTGTGTTCACAGAAAATAACGATCGTGTCTGGTTTTGCCGCAAAAAGCTCTTCTGAAAGATTTTTTAATGCTTCTCGGGTTTTTTCAATTTTATGAATATGTTCAGGATTGATTGAGGGTAGAAGAAGTGGCGAACATGGAACAATACCAGCAAAGACGATCATATGATGGGTTATTCATCTGCGCCAAGGCTGGCGCCGAGTTTGTGCAAATTAAGAACATCGTCACTTACGAAGATGATATTTGACCAGTCGTATCCATAGTCATTGAATGTTTGCTCGTTGTCTATGGCGTGTCGTTCGCCATTCGCAATAACGTAGACCGTTGGATTTTCGTGCGATCGAACGAGTGTGCCGTCTGGGAGCTTCAGAAATTTGCCCTCTTTGTATTGTTCGATTTCATTTTGGAGCGCTGATTCAACTGTCGAGCTTGGAAAATTTGCCGTTAAAATTGCTGGATCAAGAATTGCTTGTCGAGCTCCATCCTTGAGGAGGAAGAGTGCGCCGTTTGCGAGTTTCACTATTCGACCAGAAGGGTCTTGAGTTGTAGTGGTGATCGGTGTGCCTTCTGCGTAGGTTTCAACTTCCTTTGCTGTGATGTCCACAAGCTCATCTTCTGAGAATCCAGTTGCACGAAAAGCCTCCATGGATTCAACGTGACGCATAGCATCATCAACAAGGAGATAAATGCGCCCATCTTCATCTTTAACAAGTGAGTAATTCGGTAGAGCAATTTCTGTGCCGGTTGGATACTGTTCAAGCACGCTCGAAGCGACTGTAATAATGAGCTTTGTATTGTATCGAGAGATGAGCGCGCTTTGACTTGTAATTGGTCGACGATAACCGTTTTCAATCCGCCAGACTCCGTCTTCTCCCGCAGCTTGAAGAAGCGATCCTGTTGGATATTCCTTTCCAAACCATTTATCCCAAATAGTTACAAAATTCTCATTGCCATGAAGATGCGGGGTGTATGCATACATCGCTGCTGTAGCGGCGTTGAATGGCGTTACCGTAACGTTATCGATGATGACAGGAACATTGACTCCATACTTTCCTGCTGTAACTCCATAATTTTTTATGTCAGCAAGATATCCTTCTATAAATTGAAGCGCTGCAGAATTTACTTGCTTTCCAAATCCTTGCCAACGTGAAAGCCCGGCATCATTCATTGAACAATCATCACAGACTCCATAGCCAGTTGCCCAGTCATATTGTTTTGTTGTTGGATCTGGATCTTCAATAAGACTTTGTTCTTTTTGCAAAAGAACAAGAAGAAAACGAGGATTGATTCCGTTGTCTTGTGCTGCTCGCCAGATAATATCTGCGGCGTAACGAGTCTTTCCCTCCCAATCTGCAGTTTTATATTCTGCGAGTGTTCCTCGGCTAAGAAAAGCTTGAATTTGATTGCGGTCCATTGCCTGTGAGTCGGTAAGCTCTGCGTCGGAAAGGATGTAATTCGGATTAAAGGCAAGCGCACTTGTTGGAAGAGAGAAAAAAACAATGGCACCAAAGAGAGAAAAGAGAATTTTATAGATTTTCATACGCATTCAGTATAGCGAACACAGGGTGCGTTGACACGCTCTCCCTGGGGAAGCATCATGACCCTGTTCTTACTCTTTTCTCTTCATTATGATGCTTTCTATCGGCTCAAAAGCTCCAGAAGTTTGTCAGGCGATCATTGAGGTTCCAAAGGGCAGTCAAAATAAGTACGAGTTTGATAAAGAGCAGGGGATTGTGAAACTTGATCGCGTTCTATTCTCACCAATGTTCTATCCGTGCGATTATGGATTCTTTCCAGAAACGCTTGGTGGCGATGGTGACCCACTCGATGTTTTGGTCATGGTGACGAACCCATTGTTCCCAGGCGTCGCAGTTGATGTCCGCCCAGTTGGCGTGCTCATGATGAGTGACGATAAGGGACAAGACGAGAAGATTCTCGCCGTTGCAAAAGATGACCCACGGTTCAAGCACATCAATGATCTTGCAGATGTTCCTGAGCACATCCGTAATGAGATCGCTTTCTTTTTTGAGAGTTACAAGATTTTAGAAAAGAAAATGACAAAAATTGATGGTTGGCTCGACGCTGCAGCAGCGAAGAAAGTCATTGCCGATGGTATAGCAAGGGCAAAGGCGTAGAGAAAATAAGTAAAAACAAAACGACGCTTCATTGGAGGCGTCGTTTTGTTTTGTAGAGATTATATGAACACGATCTCTCCCTTTTTCGCATCGATAGTAATTGATGTATCCGGAGCAATGGTTCCTTTTACGATTTCAAGCGCGAGAGGATCAAGAATTTTTGATTGGATAGCACGTTTTAATGGGCGAGCGCCATAAAGTGGATCAAAACCTTGTTCTGCGATAGTTTTTCTTGCCCGATCAGTGAAGAGAACGGTGATTCCACGAGCTTCTTTCAATCGTGCTTCCACTAATGTGAGCTGAAGATTAACGATTGCGGCGATATGTTCTTTGTTGAGTGCATGGAAGACTATGGCCTCGTCGATACGGTTCAAGAACTCTGGGCGGAAGTGATCGCGGAGCATGTCGAGAACCTTTTGTTTTGTTGCGTCAGTTTTTGCGCCAGCGTCTTCTACGAATCCAATCTTTCTTCCGCTGTTAAGAATGACTTCGCTTCCAATGTTGGATGTCATGATGATGATTGTGTTCTTGAAGTTTACTGCTCGGCCCTTCGCGTCAGTAAGCCGTCCATCGTCAAGAATCTGTAAAAGAATGTTGAAGACGTCTGGGTGCGCCTTTTCAATTTCATCCAAGAGAACAACAGAGTAGGGGTGTTTACGAATCTTTTCTGCGAGTTGTCCGCCTTCTTCGTATCCAATGTATCCAGGCGGCGAACCGATCATCTTGCTCACACTGTGCTTTTCCATGTACTCGCTCATATCTAAGCGAATGAGCGCTTTTTCGTCATTGAACATGAAGGTTGCAAGTGCTCGGGCGAGCTCTGTTTTTCCAACGCCTGTTGGCCCAAGAAAAATGAATGAGCCAATCGGATGTCGCTCTTCGGAAAGCCCTGCGCGTGATCTGCGGAGCGCGTTACTCACTGCAGTGATAGCTTCGTCTTGCCCAACAACATGCTTTCGCAATTCTTCCTCCATTCGTGCGAGTTTTACCATGTCGCTTTCGAGCATTTTTGAAACGGGAATGTGTGTCCATCGTCCAACAACCGTGGCAATGTCTTCTTCGGTAATAACCTCCTTCAAAAGTCCTCGTTCGGCTTGAAATTTTTTCAGTTCCTCTTCCTTTTCTGTAAGTTCTTCGCGTTTTGCTGGAAGTTCTGCGTAACGAATTTCAGCTACGCGTTCAAGGTTACCGCGTCGTTCTTCATATTCCGCTTCATTTGTGAGCTTATCGATTGCGCCTTTTAGTTCTCGAATGGTCGCGATAAGATTCTTCTCATTTGTCCATCTTAGCGATACTTCTGATGAACGCTCTTTACTATCTGCAATCAGCTTTTCGATCTCCTTCAATCGCTCCTTTGATGCTTTGTCTTCTTCTTTCAGTAAAGCTTGCCGTTCAATCTGCAGGCGCATCTCTTCCCGAGTCATTCGATCAAGGTCTTCTGGCATGGAGTCAATCTGCAAGCGAAGACCCGCAGCGGCCTCGTCAATAAGGTCTATTGCTTTGTCTGGAAGTTGACGATCTGAAATATAACGCGCAGAAAGTGTCGCCGCTGCAACGATAGCGTTGTCAGAAATTCGAACACCGTGATGAATTTCGTAACGCTCTTTAATGCCTCGAAGAATTGCAATCGTATCATCAACTGACGGTTCTTCAACCATGATTGGCTGGAAACGACGTTCGAGCGCCTGGTCTTTCTCAATATGTCGTTGGTATTCCTTTGTGGTTGTTGCTCCGACTACGCGAAGTTCACCTCGAGCAAGCGCTGGCTTCAGCAAATTGCTTGCATCCATCGGAGATTCGTCGCCTTTTCCAGCGCCGACAAGCATGTGAAGTTCGTCGATAAAGAGAATATATTTTCCTTCTGACTGAGTGACTTCTTTCATGACTGCCTTGAGCCGTTCTTCAAACTCGCCACGAAACTTCGTTCCAGCGATGAGGGAACCAAGATCAAGTGAAACGACTTCTTTGTTTTTGAGCGTCTCAGGAACATCACCGGCAATAATTCGTAGAGCGAGTCCTTCGACTATTGCAGTTTTCCCTACGCCAGCTTCACCGATAAGCACTGGATTGTTTTTTGTTCGACGAGAAAGAACTTGCATTACGCGTCGAATTTCTTCGCCTCGACCAATGACAGGGTCGAGTTTTCCATGCCGAGCGCGCTCAGTAAGATTGAGGCTGTATTTTTCGATTGCTTGGTATTTTGCTTCTGGATCTTGGGAATCGACACGTTGACTTCCGCGAAGATCTTTAAGCGCCTGAAGGATTGATTGCTCAGTGACTTGATGTACGGCAAGCATGGCCGCGATTGGTCGATCAATGAGAAGGCCGAGGAGAAGGTGTTCTGTGGAGATGTACTCATCTCCAAACTGTTTTGCAATTTTTGCGGCAGATTCCAGAACGTGTGCAAGAGCAGGCGTTAGGATGATTTGTCCGATGCCGCCACTTTCATGATGGTTTTGTTTTGGAAGGCTGTCGCACATTCTGTCGATATCACCAAGAAGCGCAGGAAGGCTTGTAGCCATTTTTTGAAAGATTGTTACAACAAAGCCGCCTTCTTGGCGTGCAAGGGCTGCAAGGAGATGGATTGGTTCAACGCCATGTTGGCCATTTTCCTGAGAAAACGCTTGAGCGTTTTGAATGGCTTCTTGTGATTTGCTTGTAAAATTGTTAGGAATCATAGCCGGATTTTGAGTATTTTAGCACTCACAATGATAGAGTGCTAAGCCTGAAACGTCAACGGAATCGTTATTCACAGGAGCGCATAAATATGCTAAGGTTAGCTTTATATGATTCGATTTCGTTTAGCTTTTTTTCTCATTGTTCTTGTGATGGTGACGCATATTTTTGTCCTTGTTGCAGGTGTTTACAGTCAAATGCCTTGGTTTGACGTACCGATGCATTTTTTTGGAGGGTACGTAATCGCTCTTCTTGGTTTGGCGTGTTATGGATGGCTACAGAATTTTGTGGAAATAAAGTCAAAATCAATGCAAAAACTTTCAATTTTTACGCCAATGATTATTGAGTTTGTATTTGTGGTTGGTTTTGTTATGACTGTCGGCGTGGCGTGGGAATGGTATGAATTTTTATTTGACCAGTTTGTTGGATTTTTTGTAGAGAATTTTGGCGTGGCGCAGATAAGTCTTGCAGACACGATGGATGACCTCTTTAATGATTTCGTAGGGGGGGTAACAGCTTGGATGCTGTGGCGAAGCCGTAAGTAAATTATGCAATCATTTGATATTTTTTCTGTAACGTTGCATGACATGGCAAAAGACGAGCTTTTTGCTCGTCTTTTCGGTCTTAGAGGTTTAGTGATTACTCCAAATCCGGAAATCCTCCTTGCTGCACGTAACGACGATTCGTATCGAAATGTCTTAAGTCAGTCGATTCTTGCAATTCCAGATGGAATCGCGACTCAATTTGCAGTTGCGGCACTTTATGATCATATCGGCTTGCAACGTTATCCAGGAGTTGATCTTATTCCAATGATCGCATCGATTGCGGAAGAAAAGCATGAAGCACTAATTTTTCTTGGTGGATATGCAAAAGATCATGCTGTGCTTATTGAAAAGTTTAGAATCACAAATCCCACACTTCGTGTTTCTTGCATCGATCCCGGAATGATTGGAGATGATGCAAGAATTGATGAGAAAATTATCAATAACATACGTTTAATGGGGTCGTGCATCGTAGCTATTGCTCTTGGTCAAGGGAAGGGGAGGCTCCAGGGGAAACAAGAAAGAATTGGGTTGGAAATTTTACGAACCGCTCAAAATGTTCGTCTTGCTATTGGTGTTGGAGGAGCTGTGGATGTTATCACTGAGAGAGTATCTCGTGGTCCAGGAACTCTTCGACAACTCGGATTTGAATGGGCATGGCGTGTATTTCGGGATCCTTGGCGGTTTAAACGAGTATTTCGCGCAGTAATTATCTTTCCAATCTTTATCGTGCAAGATACACTGCGACAGAAACGTTTTTTTCAGGCATGTTCTTCCGTGGCCATTGATCTTTATAGCCATTTCTTTAGAAAAACAGTATGAACGTTCGAACTCGTTTAGCTCCCTCACCGACAGGGAAAATGCATATTGGGACATTCCGAACCGCATTATTTGATTACTTTTTAGCACGACAAAATAATGGGCAATTTTTATTGCGAATTGAGGATACAGATCGAGAGCGACTAGTTCCTGGTGCTTTAGAAAATTTATTAGAAATGTTTAAAGCCTTTCATATTGATTATGACGAAGGGCCAGTTTTGCAGTCTAATGGATCGATAGTAGAAACGGGAGATTTTGGACCATATGTGCAGTCGGCACGGCTTGATATCTATAAGAGATATGCGGAAGAGCTTATCCAGAAAGGATGTGCTTATCCGTGTTTTTGTACAGTCGAACGATTGGATGAAATGCGTAAATCACAGTCTGCTATAAAACAAACAACAAAATACGATCGAAAATGCTTGGCGCTTACGGCGGCGGAAGCTGAGGCAAAGATGAGGGAATATGAATCAAACGGCCAGACGTACGTTATTCGTTTGAAGGTTCCAGAGGGAAGAACAGAATTCATTGATGCAATCCGCGGCGAAATCATTTTTGATAATAATGAAGTCGATGACTGTATTTTGATGAAGTCTGACGGCTATCCTTCGTATTACTTGGCATGTACAGTCGACGATCATCTCATGAAGATTTCTCATGTTTTGCGAGGCGAGGAATGGATTTCTTCAACACCAAAGTCATTGATTTTGTTTGCAATGTTTGGTTGGGATGCTCCGATATTCGCACACGTTCCACTTCTTCTTGGACCAGATAAGAAAAAGCTTTCCAAGCGTACGGGAGACACCGCGGTTGAAGAATATTTTAAACATGGATATCTTCCAGAGGCATTAATTAATTTCATCGGAACACTGGGATTTAATCCATCGGCAGATCGGGAAATCTTTTCACTAGATGAGCTCGTAACCTTGTTTGATCTTAATAAGGTTAACAGCGCAGGAGCTGTATTGAATATGGAAAAGCTCGATTGGATGAATCGACATTATTTAATGCAGCTAACAGAAGACGAGCTCGCAAATCGAGCAGAAGGATTTGTTCATGCAGATCTTGGTGAAATTCGAGTACGAAGAGCGCTATTTGTTGAGCGATCGCGTGTTTCTCGTTTGACCGAATTTGATAATGCGATTGCTGCATATTTAACGTTGCCAGAATATGATCATGCAATTTTGATTTGGAAAAAGGCTGACGCCATGGATGGAATGGCACAACTTTCTCGTATTCAATTGGTATTGGAAAATATTTCTCATGAGACTTTTGACAATGTCAGTCTCCTCGAGACAGCAATAAAAGAGTATATTGCAAGTAACAGTTTGCAGAACGGAAATGTACTTTGGCCATTGCGTGTTTCACTATCCGGCCTAGAAAAATCCGCAACTCCGTTTGAGCTTTTGTGGGCATTGGGAAAAGAAGAATCGTTACGCAGAATTAGTCTAGCAATCAATTATCTGAAATAATCATCAACCTATGGAGGGAAGGGGAGTGCGAAGGTTTTCCGCGATAATTCTAGGCGTAGTTGTATTTTTAGGATTGCATTCTTCTGTTTTCGCCTCGAACGAAGTTGAACAACTTCAGCAGACAATTACAGAAAAAAAGGCGGCAATTGGCGTGCTTGATGCGCAGCTGGAACAATATCGAATAAAAATTCGGGAGCTTTCTGGAAAAAGCATTTCTTTGCAAAATGATGTTGCATTACTTGAAAATGAGATTGCGATGTCTGAACTTGACATCGCAGCAACTCAAAATTCGCTCGATCAAGAAACTCTTGAGCTTCGCATAATTGATGGACAGATTCGTGACATTGAACGTGAGTTAGCGGATCGACGTGCGATGCTGTCAGATATTTTGTTTGCAGTGAATAAATCAGATTCTCAAGGAATTTTAGATGTTGTTCTGAACATCGGTTCCATTAATGACGTATTTGATGCAGCGCAACAATTGACGAGCGTAAACAGCACCATGAAGACAGCACTAGAGGCCACGAAGCTTACAAGACAAGACCTTGCAGATCGACAGATAAATCATGAAGAAAAGAAAATAAGTCTTTTGGAGTCGCAGACTGATCTTGAAAAGAAGTCTCAGACATTGTCAATGCAAAAAAACGCAAAAGAGATCTTAATGCAAGCAACTTCAGATTCAGAAAATCAGTATCGAACGCTCATGAGCGAGATTCGATCTGAGCAACAGGCTATCGCGAACGAAGTTGTTTCTTTGCAAGACAGTATTCAGAGCAAACTTCAGGGTATTGATGGTGGTATTGAAGGACTAGAAACAACGATTTCATGGCCCATCCATGGAACGATAACGGCATTATTTCACGACCCTACGTATCCCTTCCGTCACTTATTTGAACATTCAGGTCTTGATATTGCTGTTCCACAAGGAACCGCCATAGAATCTGCCGCGCCAGGATTTGTCGCTAGAGTTTATAAAGGACAAGATTACGGATATTACGTTTTAATAATCCATGCGAATGGACTGGCGACTTTGTATGCGCATATGTCACGGATTGACGTTGAGCTAGACCAATACGTAGGGCGTGGCCAAGTCATTGGATTATCTGGCGGAAAACCAGGTACTGTTGGAGCTGGATTTTCAACCGGGCCTCATACGCACTTCGAAGTCCGGCTAAATGGCATTCCGGTAAATCCGCTTGCTTATCTTGATATCAATCAGCTTTAGTTAGATACTCAAATCCTTGTATTGCATCAGATTAAAATAGAGCCACTGAGGTAGCTCTATTTTAATACAGCGCGTTTAAATGCGTCACACGAAACGTATCTTGAATAAATAAGAGCAAAGCGCATTCGACTCTATTTGATGAAAGAATTTGCTATCGAATTTTATTCTTAATTGGAGAGGTTGCTTAAATTAGAAATAAAGACAATCGAGAATAGAGGCATGCAGAGTAAAAGATTTGGATGGTTTTTGCGGCTTCATAAAACTTCGTTCAAGATGTTTTATCTATAGGTATACATCACTAGCTTCGTAAATGATATATTGTACGACACATTGCATCGAACTCGGAAAACAGGAAAAGAAGAGAGAAATTAATTTCTTTTATTCCCCTCTCCTCTTTATAGTCCGAAATACTTCTGAGCTAAAAACTTCGTTTCATTTTTTACTCATCATGTATTTGAAAAATTACCGAGAACCTTCCGTTCTCTAGTCCAAATCTCTAGTATCCATAATCACCTGCTTTATAAAAGAACACGCCCCATCCCCTATCGAATCGAACATTATTTTTTATATACGTAAGCTCCAAATCTAAGATCTATGTATTCTTTTGGTGATACAAAATTATTCGCAGTAATAACCGCTCGTAACGCCCTCAACTGTTCGTCTACGTCTTCCGAGAGACTGAAATAAAGGTCGTATGGCAATGTAGTATCTACGCGAACATAGGGAGACTGTGTTCCATTAATCTCGTACGCAACCGCATGTATTCCGTTTGTTGGAAGCTTCATTGAAATGGTAAGAATTGTTTTTGCGGAATTTTCCGGAAGCTCTGTAATGGATTCGTTTTCAGTATTTATAACAATTGGCATGTCTCCCTGTAATATCAGCAGCGTCTCTTCTGGATTCTGTGCCGCGACACCAATGCGAACATCGATCGCGCGTGATTCTTCCAGGGTCGCGTCTCTCACGAAGAAACCCCGAGTATCAAGCATGGCAGTTTTTTCTTTTGTCCTTAATGCTATGGTAGTGATTTTTTCTTGAATATCGACTGAAAACGATTGACCAGATCTAACAACTTTGGCAGATTCGACAGCAAATAACTGAACAATAAGGCTCTCTATATTCGAAGTGCTTGTAGAATAGATATTTGCACTACTGCACATCGGAAACGCCGCATCTGCAAGAGCCTGCCGCACCGTCTTATCGACAGATTCTACGTTAATGGTTGATACACCCTGGACAGTCACTGACTCAATCTGAAACCAAGGAATATACGTCGCCCCAATACAAATCGCCATTGCAGAAAAAAATAAAAGAACCACACTAATGATAATCATCCAGCGCGGCTTACATACCTTAAGAAAAAGTGGATTTTTTAACGTTCCATCGTCATGATCTTTCGCATGCCTAAGACGAAGAAAGTCCCGTTGTTTCTTTAACATATCACTCTAGGAAGCAATGAGCTGATTCGTGTTACAACTTCGTAATGTATTGTACCAATCGTTGCAGCCATGTCGTCAGCTGTTGTTGCATGCATTCCGTCCCTTCCAATTAAAAGCACTTCGTCATTCACGGCAACGGCGGGGACTGTAGACACATCAACCATGCATATATTCATGCAAACATTTCCAAGAATTGGGCATCGTCTACCGTGTATCAGCACCTCTCCCCTATTCGAAAGTGATCGGTCTAGACCGTCGGCATATCCAACCGGAAGAATCGCAAGACGAATTGGTCGATTCGTAATATGTGTTCCTCCATAGCCAATTGCACTACCGGAAGGAACGTCTTTAATTTGTGCTATTCGTGTTTTCCACTGAAGCACAGGAATGAGCTCAATATTCTGTCTTCCAAGTACAACGTGACGCTTGTGACTTTTGCTTGCCCATAACCCATACATAACAATCCCATATCTCGCCATCGTCCCTTGCGCCAGTGAGTTTGTCATTGTTGCAGCAGAACATGCTATATGTTTGTACTTTGGATCAAAGCCCGCTGCTTTGATTGTTTCTATTGCACGAGTGAAGTTTTGAAGCTGATACGCATTCATTGCATCTTCTGGCTCTTCTGAACTTGCAAAATGCGATGCAACACTTACAAGAGCGATTCGGCCTCCAGCCATCATGACCGCATCAAGCAAATTAAGAAGGCCACGCGGACCAATACCTTGTCTGTAGAGACCTGTTTCGACTTTTATCGACACCATGACTGGATTCTCCAAAGTCCCATATTTACTCAATTCGATAATGGAGACTTCGTCGTAAACTGTTTGAATTGCATGAATTCGCGCTACGTCAACCAGTCGTTCCATTACGGTGTAACCAAGTATAAAAATCGCCGCACACGGCGCCTGATCGCGAAGAACAATAGCTTCATCAATCGAGTCAACTGCAAAATGAGTTACTCCACAATCAAGAAGAATAGAGGTCATCTCTTTCTGACCATGGCCATAGGCGTTTGCCTTTACTGTCGCACAAAATTCAACACCAGGGTTAAGAAATAACCGAAGTGCGGCGATGTTCTGTTCCACCGCCGCACGGGAAATTTCTACCCAAGTTTTTGAACCTTTGAGCGTCATGTTACCTGGCAATAATTCGATCTTTTCCGTTCATGAATGGACAAAGGACCTCTGGAATAGTCACGCTTCCGTCTTCGTTCTGATAATTCTCAAGCACTGCAACAAGTGTACGGCCAGCAAAAGCGGTTGCATCATTCGTGTGAACGAGTTCATTCTTCCCACTTTCACGCTTCACTTTAGTATCCAGACGACGCGCTTGATAATCCGTCATATAGTCTGCAGAGTGCGTTTCACGATACTTATCTTGGCCCGGCATCCATGTCTCAATATCAATGTGCCGCGCGTCTGGATCTCCTTGATCACCCGTACAACAAAACACCACCTGATATGCAAGACCGAGCTGTGCGGTAATGTATTCCTGAATTGCGACCAAAAAGTTCTGCTCCGCTAAACCGTCCTCGGCAACTGTAAATGATTCCATTTCCATTTTATCGAATTGGTGCAGACGAATGATCCCCTTCATATCCTTTCCATAACTTCCAGCCTCACGACGAAATGCAGAGGTAAAAGCGCAATAGCGCATCGGCAAGTCTGCTTCTTTTACGATCTCATTCATGTGCAATGGTCCTAATGTATGTTCAGCGCTTCCGATGAGATATAGATCATCTGAAACAATGTGATATCGCTCATCGCGTGGCTCAATTCTTGCCATTTTCTGAAATACATCAGGACGAATGAATAGCGGTGGTGCAACAGGAACAAAAGCCTTTGCCGACACAGTGAGATTCGCATGCGCAATAATGCTAGAGAGCGTTGCCTCATTCGTAAGAATTGAGAGCGCAAATTGGTACATAGCGTTCTGCAGTAGCACAAGATCGCCCATGAGATACGCAAACCGTGTACCCGCAACATCGGTGCCGCGTCTTGTGTCAATAATGCCAAGCGCTTCACCAATTTCTGAATGTTCTTTTGGGGTAAATGAGAACGATGGCTTTATACCAACCTGGCGTAAAACCACATTCTCATCTTCGCTTTTCCCTACCGGGGTATCACTAGTTGGAAGATTTGGAACTTTCAACAAGAGCGGATCGAGTTCTGCTCGGATCATTGCGAGCTCATTTTCCAAGATCGCGCCTTCGGCCTTGAGCTTTTTTCCAGCCTCAATATCTTTTGCTTTTGCCGCTTCATTCCGTTGACGATTCATCTCGTCAAGCTCTGTCGTCAGCAAGCGTTCGCGCTGATCAAGTTCGAAAATCGCGTCTATATCAAGAACGACATTTTTTTGTTCGCATGCACGTTTCACGAGGTCACCATGTTCACGAAGAATTTTTATGTCAATCATAGAGAGTTCAACAAGGAAGATTTATAACGTTCTGGATAGTAAGCATTAAGTGTGATGATTTCGGGAGAATGTGTTTGATGATGAAAAAATTCTTCCAAATCTTTTTGAAGAACAGTTTGGTCGTATCCAACAAAGACAACTTCTGGATTGATTTGAGCAATAACTTTGTACGCGCCGATCTCTTCGTCTCCGGAAATAATCTCGTCGACAAGTCGAGATTCAGCAAGGGCCGAAGAACGATCCTTCCATGTGTATTTTGGGGCCTTTCCCTTTAGGGATAGAACCGCTTCATCACTCGGCAATGCAACAACGACTTGATCGACAATGTCTCGAGCCTGTTTGAACATTGCTCGATGTCCCTCATGCAGGCCATCAAACGTCCCAAATACTAATCCTGTTTTCATATTATCGCGACTCATCTGTTGCGCCGCCTTGTTCGACTTTTGGCTTTAATGTTGGAAACGCGATAACTTCTTTCAAGTTTGGCGCTCCAGTTATGAATGCAACCAAACGATCGATCCCTATTCCAACGCCACTCGTTGGTGGCATGCCGTGTTCAAGAGCAGAAAGAAACTCTTCATCAAGAAATTGCGCTTCCTGACTTCCCCGCTCTCGCAGCCCTTCCTGTTCCTCAAATCGTTCACGCTGTTCAAGCGGATTATTAAGCTCGTGGTAATACAAGTTCACAATTTCTGCACCAAGCATTACTAATTGAGCACAAGAGCTCTTTGATGGGTCTTGCGGATTTTGTCGAGCGAGCGGCTTAAGATCTGCTGGATAATCAAAGACCCATGTTGGGGCGACAATTGCCGAACGTCCTGTTTTCTTATAAAGCGCGTCGAGATAGTCGCCAAAACTGAAACATCCCTTAAAGTCAATAACAAGATTCGCCAATTTTGTTGCACGAATAACATCGTCGGCAAACTTCAAAGTATCAATATCAATCCCGCATGATTCAAGAATTGTCTCCCGGAAAGTTTTTCGTGCAAATGGCTGAGCAAAGTCGACAACGATATTTTCGATGGTAATAGTTGTTGTTCCAAGACCTCCGCGAATCGCCTCTCGTAACATTGACTCATTGAATGTGATGAATTCTTCCTTCTTTGCATATGCTTGATAAAGTTCAAGCATGGTGAATTCTGGATTATGGGCGTAGTCGATTCCTTCATTCCTGAAACAACGACCAATTTCATAAATCTTTTCCATTCCACCAACCACAAGACGCTTTAAATAAAGCTCAGGTGCAATGCGAAGATAAAAGTCCGCATCAAGTGCATTGTGATGTGTAGAAAATGGGCGTGCGCTTGCACCACCGGGAATAGATTGAAGAATAGGCGTCTCTACTTCTAAAAATCCCGCTTCATCAAGAAAACGACGAAGAGCTCCAATGAGCTTTGAGCGAACAATGAGACGGTTCCGTGACTCGGCATTTGTAATGAGATCAAGCTCGCGCTGGCGATAGCGAATCTCAACATCTTGAAGACCATTCCACTTTTCAGGCAAAGGTTTCAATGCCTTAGCAAGAATGCGAATTGAATGAGCAAGAACGGATTTTTCTCCAGTCTTTGTGACATATGCCGTTCCAACTCCTTCGACAATGTCACCAACATCCAATGAGTTGATAACGGTTTCATAGATGTCTCCGAGATCCTCTTTCCGAACAACAGCTTGCATCGCACCAGAATCATCTACAATTCGAAAAAACGTTAAAGCGCCAATATTCCTCATTGCAAGAACTCGGCCCGCAATAATCTCTTCGTCTTGCTCGGACAAATGTTCATCGAATCCAGTTAGAAATTTCGCAATCATGACTGTTCTATTGCTTCCTGCTGGATACGCATCAGTACCCTGCGCGGACAGATGTGCAAGTCGATCCCGTCGAACCTGTTCTTCTGCCGTTATATTCATACGTTGATATTATTTCACTTCAATAATTCTATATGAGATCACTCCAGAAGGCACAGTAACGTCGACCGATTCCCCTTCTTTCGCACCCAGAAATGCATTTCCTAAAGGAGAATTGTTGCTTATCTTCCCTTCCATAGGGCTGGCCTCGTTCTCTCCAACTATCTCAAATGTCTTTTTTATATTATTTATTTCAGCAATAAATGTTGAACCAAGACCAATCTTTCCTCCGCGTCTCTCTTCAACAACAACAGCATTAGCAATCATCTCTTGAAGATTCGCAATTCGTGTTTCATTTTGCGCCTGCTGTTCTTTGGCCTCATGGTACGCAAAATTCTCAGAAAGGTCTCCCATTTCTTTTGCATCATGAATTTTTTGTGCAATTTCTGAACGCTGAATTTTCACGCGATTTTCCAGCTCTTCCTTCATGTTCTGTAAGCCAATCGCGGAGGTATATGTTACAAAATTTTCCATATATTTCTCACTATAACATCTTCGAAAAAACAATCCCGCCGAAGCTCGGCGGTTTGTAAAATGAGTATCCCATGGCCGGAAATGGGGGTCAAGCCAAAGGTATATTGCCAGTTCCTCCTATTCCAAAGAGTATTTTTAATGCCTTTTTAGACTTATTCTTGGCCTTAAATCCATCTAAGGTCGATAAGACGAAAACTCGATGCCCAATCCAGAACCGTAAATAAATTTCCGTAATATGTTCTGGAAGAATAAAACGAGAGACACGAAATTCACCACCGATTCCTCCGACTTCCTCAAATTCAGTCGAGCATATTGACTCATTTCCAATTCCGATTTCTGCAAATACTTTTTTCATGTTCTTTTCTTTACTGATTCATTCGATTCATAAACCACCAAGAAAAAATATCCTTCGCAATAGGTGTGGCGTAGTAGTTGCCGCCACCCTGCTCAACAATAACAGTCACGGCAATCTTCGGGTCATCAAACGGTCCAAAACCAGTAAACCATGTATGTTCATCACGCCCAGTCGCCCATTGTGCAGTACCAGTTTTACCGGCAACAGGTTCTGAAAGTTCTAAGAGCGTAGTTGCGCTTCCCCACGTCACAGTCTCTCGCATCGCATCTCGAATAATAGCAGCAACATCCTCTGGAACAATACGAACACCCTCTGGAATGGCATCCTTTACCATATGTAATTTCATAAGCATGCCACCATTTGCAAATGTTGCCGTTGATCGATTCATCTGCAACGGCGTCACCAAAAAATCTCCCTGTCCAATGGAAACATTATATGTGTCTCCAATGTACCAAGGCTCATTCTTGACCTGCTCTTTCCACTCCTTTGATGGAAGAAATCCGGAAGCTTCATTCGGAAGGTCTATTCCTGAAGGAGAACCAAACCCAAACACCTTCGCATAAGACATAAGCCGATCAATCCCAAGCCCCTCAAAAGATCCGTTACCGCCTCCGATGATATAAAAAAATGTGTTCACCGAATCGGCAATCGCCTTATAAACGTTTGTGACACCGTGGCCGGCTTTACGCCAATCCGGAAAAAGTCGACCTCCAAGCCAAATTCCACCAGTAGAGAGGAAGCTTGTTGACGGCGTAATCACGCCTTCCATAAGTGCAGCTGCAGCATAAACAGGCTTGATTGTGGACCCTGATGGATATTCCCCTTGTGTTGCTCGAGGAAACAATGGAGCGTTCGGATCATTAAGAAGCGCGCTATATTCTTCCTGAGTAATGCCTCGTGCGAAAAGGTTGGCATCAAAAGCAGGATACGAAACTAGCGAGAGAATTTCTCCGGTTTTTGGATCTGATACAACAACCGCAGCACGCTTAACTTCGGCCTTAGCAAGATGAACACTGAGCACACTCTCAATTGCCGCCGTCAAACCGGCATCTATTGAAAGGACCAGATTTTCTCCATTCATTGCATCTGTTTTTTGCAATGTGCGAATAGTCCTCCCCTGCGCATCCACTTCCATGACTTCAACACCAGGAATTCCACGAAGTGTAGACTCGTAAACCGCTTCAATGCCCTGTTTTCCTATGCTATCAAAACGTCGGTAGCCCTTCCCTCTTAATGATTCAACATCGTCTTTCGCAATAGGACCGGTAAAACCAAGAACATGCGAAAGTGTTGGAATATTGTTTGTGATATAAGAACGAGTGGAAGCTAATTCGATCATAAGACTAGAGTCAGTGCCATGCTCTGACATATATGCTAATGCCTCCATATATGGGACGTCTTCAGCAAGAAGAATCGTTGCGTCTTCCGCCGCCTCGCTGTAGCGCTCCTCAAAAGTATTTCCATCAATATGAAATGTTGCTGCAATATTTTCGAAATATGTAAAACGCTCCGAACTATCCATCGGAATATCCGATCGTGTTGCTATAAGATGAAATTCAGGCGTATTCCAAGCTAAAATCTGTTCATTTCGATCAAAAATTACTCCACGATTTGGAATAACGATCTTTGTTCGCGTTCGATTATTATCCGCGATAACACGATACTCATCACCTTTAAGAATCTGCCAATTTCCAATTCGTAAAAAAAATATTGCAAAAACAATACACAATAAAATAGCTCCAATTCTTCTTACCCGCTGTGCGGGAAAATTTCCAAGATACGAACCCGTAGAAAGATCCGAGACCGATCGATGTACTAACGCATCGTCGAAGGAATCATCAAGCATCCCTGAATCTAAATTCCCGATAGAATCATCATCGGTTATAGAAAAAACTGATCGATTCTTATGGGCACGACGAAAAATCATGACAAGGGCTTTAGTGCTATCCGCGACCAAATAGTTCTCTCAAACCAACGAACAAGATTGGATCCACAAAAAAGACCGGGAACTAACAACACCTCCTGTACAAAAAGCGTTGAATAAGACATCTTCCACACCGTCGAATCTTTTAACCACGTTACAAGTTCATGAGTGACCCCCAAAGTAACAATTCCAAAACCAAAAGCAACAAGCCCAAGACCAAGAAGCGCATAAAGAGAACGCGCACTAAAAAGTTTTACTAAAAGCACAGGACCAATAAAGGCAATAACGATACTAATAATATCGAGTCGAATAATTCCAAGTACGAAGAACCATGCAGCACCCTCTACAATACCGATACGTTGCATGACTAAAATTCCTGCAATAGTAAGAAGTGGAATTGCTGCGATCCAATTATTCCATGTCCAAAGAAAAGAAACTTCACAAACAAGAAGTCCCGAAAAAAGTAATGCCAAAAAAAATGCCATTCTCATAATGGTGCTATTTCTGCATATGAAAGCACGAGAACGGCAGTAAAATCTCGAGAATCATGAACGGGAGTCACAGTAGCGACAACAAATGGCGCGTTCTGTTCAGTAGTAACTGCAGTAACAATCCCCAAAAATAATCCTTCCGGAATCTTTCCTCCGAGCCCACTAGTTACAACACTATCTCCAAGTACTATTCCTGCATCCTGAGGAATATAATTCATCGAAACCACTGCGCCCTCATTTCCAGTAATAAGCCCGATGGTTCGTTGCTGACCAAGAATTGCAGCTGGAATTACGCTTTGTCGATCTTCAATAAGTCGAACTGTCGACTGAAATTCACCTACTTTTGTAATACTTCCAATAAGTAAACCATTGTTTACTATTACTGCTGCACCCACCTGTACGCCATCATGACTTCCACGATCAATAACAACTATTGACGACGCCGCTGTTCCTCTAGAAATAATTCTAGCAGCGATGCCTTCTCTTGTGATTCTATTCTCATATCCGAGAAGTTGACGCCATTCCTCAACCTCATCGGCTGATGCAGTAAGAGTCGCCGCACGAGATGACTGTTCAGCTAATTGCGATAAACATAGATCTCTTTGACGGGCAATGCTTTCTTCACTCGCAAAAATTCTTGAAAATGTTTGAGCCGTCACACTACTGACCGCATATACTGTTGATCGCACCGCATGAATAGCTGGCGCAAACCAAGAGATGGTAGACAAAAACCACAGCACAGCAAGCGTTCCGAAAAATACCGCAAGACGTTGCGCTATTTTTTTTGTTTTCTCTGTGAAATACCACGCACGTGGCATAGAAGAATTTTTATCGGTGACGATCAATGCCTGTTGTAGGAAGCGCAACCTCTCTCAATAAAGCGTCATCATCAAGCAATATCCCACAACCACGAACAACCGCGGTTTGTGGATCTTCAGCGATATGAACGGGAATATCCGTCTCTTTGGCAATAGAACGTTCAAGCCCTCGTAAAAGACCTCCACCTCCAACAAGAGTAATTCCACGCTCATAAATATCAGCAACAAGTTCTGGTGGTGTTAACTCTATTGTCGCTTTAATGTTATCAATGATCGTATGAACAGAGCGGCTCAATGCCTCACGAATTTGACCGTCATGTACAGTTACTTCTTTTGGAAGACCAGTTATAAGGTCCCTACCCCGCATAGTCATACGTAACCCATCTCCAAAATCAATAGAACTTCCTATTTTACATTTCACCTCTTCCGCTATTCGTTCACCAAGAAGGATATTAAAAACATCACGTGCATATTGCAAAACATATTTCGTCATTTCATCTCCAGCAATAGTAAGAGACTTCCAAGTAACAATTCCAGAAAGTGATATAACAGCTATCTCAGTTGTTCCGCCGCCAATGTCGACAATCATGCTTCCAAGAGAGTCTTCAATTGGAAGACCTGCGCCAAGAGCGGCGGCAATGGGCGCCTCAACGAGAATAACTTGACGTGCTCCTCCAGCCAAAGCCGCATCCTCGACTGCCTTACGTTCAACCTCAGTAATTTCCAAAGGAACGCTCATTACGATTCGAGGACGAGGTACAAAAGTGAACGCCTCATCATGAATCTTGTCTATAAAATACTTCAACATTTTTTCTGTCACTTCGAAGTCAGAAATAACCCCTTTTACAAGTGGTCTTGTAATTTGAATATGTGGGGGAGTTTTTCCGAGCATGTCTTTCGCAGTTTTTCCTACTGCAAGAATATGGTTCGTCCTCGTATTAACCGCAACAACAGATGGCTCATTCATTACTATGCCTTTTCCACGAACAAAAACACGTGTTGCCGACGTGCCAAGATCAATACCAATATCTTCCGAAAACTTGCCAAAAAACCTATTAAACATAAGTCGATGGCATGTTCCCATACCATACCCATTCAAACCATATCCCTGTCCACACCTAAATCTCTCGATTCTCTTGAGAAATACTTAAAAGAAGGAATTCGACAAGAACAATAAGAAGAACGAGAAGAACCATTGTTCCAAAGGAAAAAAGCTCCTTTGAAAGAAGAACTAAACATGCAATAAATAGGCCGGAAAAAAGTATCCCCTGTCGAAAAGAACGCGCGACTGCATGGTCGATCTGTCTGTCAGGATATTTCCATGCTCGAAGCGTCGTGCCTATCATCGTAGATAGCCCCGCGATTCCTGCTCCGAGTGTAAGATAAAAAATGAAGTACGCTAAAAATCCTGCAGTAACAGGATCTATTGCGATCATTACAATGCACCATGCGGAAATACTAATCGCAGTTCCAAGCGCAAGAACTACAAGATACTGACGAAGAGTCATACAGAGAAAATTATACCTTAAAACTTTCCTCGTTCTATTTGTACTCTCGGAGTTACTGTAAAAATTTCTACTTCTGGTACCTCCTCTTTCATTTCAGTAATAATTTTAGAGGCCATTCCATCAATATCATATGACGCTCCTGCATTGTTGCACCCAATAACAAGCGTACCGTTTAAAAAACTTATTGCACGAACGTCCTTACGAAGCTGCGTATCACCGAGCAAGGCATCAAGAACATCATTCGCTCGATCGATAATTATCGCCGCTGCAACCTGCTTCGCAACTCCATGTCTTCGAAGTGTGCCCTCGAGTAAACTTCCAATTTTTGTTAATGATGCTCGTCTAAGCTTTGGCATAAGGACAAATGTCTTTAAAATCACAGTATTGGCAATGAGGTCCTGGCGTTGCCTCAAAAAGGGATGTGCGAATCTGTTCCATGGTAGCGTGAATTTGCATCTTTAACTTTTCTCTATCTTTATCTGTTGGTTCAAAACTCACTGCAGTATTTGACTCGACGTAATAGAAAGATAATTTCTTCACAACGAGTGGAGGAGTAAAACTTTCTTCAGCTGCAATAGCATAAAGTACCAGCTGCCGACGGTCATCCCACTCTAGCTTAACTTTCGGTGTTCCAGTTTTATAATCAACAATCTCCACACCTCCCTCAACATCATCGATTCTATCTATTCTTCCCTTCACGAGAACATCACCAACCTTGAGTGTAAAACCTTTCTCTAGAAATTTTGGAGACGGCGGATTCAAAGCCATGATCGCAAAATATTCTTTAAGGTATTTCTGTCCACGCTCTTTGTAATCGTCTCGCGTTGCAGAATCTGGATACCACTCATCAATCCAGGCGGCATCATACATTTCCATAAATTCATGGAGTGATGGCTTTGTAATCTGATGCAACTCTGAATCAAAGAGCGATGCCTGCATTGCTATCTTATTCGCAATAATCCGTTCCATATATCGCTGTAACGTGTTATGCATCGATTTCCCAAAACTCATTTGATGTTTTCCATAAGATGGAACTCCAATAATGTGCGCATATTTATATTGTTGAGGACAAGACGAAAAGGCAGCAATTTGTGAAAAGCTTATTTTGTCTGGAATGTGGATTTGCGCATCGCCTTTACGATCTGGTTTTGAATCTCCGGAAAGTCTTGAAGCGATTCGTTCATATCCAGATGCAACAACCGCTGACGTGAAACCTAGTTCCGCGAGAAAACGGGAAATCTTTTTCTTTCTTGCGCCACCGTAGTCATCCGCGCTCATGAGATAAAGGCCTTCCTTTGCTCTTGTTATTGCCACATAAAATAACCGACGCTCTTCTGCAATATGGTCATCGAGCGCCTCATTCTTTTCTAATAAACCCAACGGAAAATCGAATGCACTTGATCGGCTAACGCTCGGAAAACGCTGTTCAACAAGATTGACTACGAATACGTATCGAAATTCCAAACCTTTTGATCCATGCACGGTCATAACAGAAACGACATCCGGTCCGCTCTCCGGATCTTGCGCAATCGCACCCCCCTCTCCTGCCGCACGTTCGGCGTCAAACTCTTCTAAAAATTTTGACAAAGTCACATCATCATTCGTCACACTGAATCGTTTTAAGCGAGCAAGAAACTTTTGCAACTGACGATAAAGCTCCTGTTGCTCTTCTTCAGAAAACATTTGACAATCACCTAAAATACCAGACTCTTTAACAATGGCAACAAAAAGTTCAACAATGGGAAGTCGCTTTGCACGATCTCGAAGTTTTCCAATTGTTGAAACAATATCCAATATACTATTTCGTCCTTCCATGCTTATTCCCGCAGCGTCCGCATAAGTCAACAGGTCAAAAAGAGACATTCCTTTGCGCTTTGCATAAAACATTAAGCTCGCAAGATCTGATTGCGAGAGGCCAAGTCTTGGATGTGAAAGAACTCGATAAAGCGAAGGACTGTCATGCGGTGTGTTGATCACACGGAGATACGCAAGAACATCAAGAATGATTGGTTTTGAGTACAAGCCAGATAACGCCATGAATCGAAAAGGGATTCCTGCATATTCAAGCGCCTCAAGAAATGGATCTGCATGGTCATTCCCACGAACGAGAATGGCAAAGTCGCTCCATGCAACTTCATTCTCATTATGAAGTTTTGTGATGATCTCGATAGTATTCTCAACTTCATCCTCAAGTGTTGCCGCATGAATATGGCAGACCTCGCCAAGATATTCGGTGTTTGACTGAAGTTGTTTCGACAAACCCTCTGTAATCTCTAATCGATGCGGATTATTTCCAGCTATCGATGTATATGCGTAATCGAGAATAACTTTTCCGCTTCGATAATTCTGAACAAGAACAATCTTCGCAGTATTCGGATAGTCCTCTCTAAATCGTAAAATATTTGCTAACGCCGCACCTCGAAACTTATAAATTGCCTGATCATCATCGCCAACAATTGTAAGATTATTTTTTGGCGCAGCAAGGAGTCTTACCAATTCATATTGCACGCTATTCGTGTCTTGGAATTCATCAACAACAATGTACTTATATTGCTCCCGATACTTCGCAAGAATGTTCGGGCGAGTTTTTAAAAGTTCGACTGAATATGCTAAAAGATCGCCGAAATCAAGAGCATCTTCAGCAAGAAGAATTTCTTGATACTTCTTATAAGCAAACGCAATCTCGCGATGCTTAGCAAACTCTAGCCGCTCTTCTTCTGGCATTGCTGCAAATGCTACAGGATCTCTTTTTTCAGCATCATTGATCAGCCTTTCTACGTGATCTATATAGTGCTGTGGCGAAATGGTCTCGTCTTTTGCGCGAGAAAAATGACTAAGAAGCAATCGAAAAAACTTTGTTGGATTACCGCGCGGACGATAATAATCTAACGCGAAATCTGAAAGATGACGGCGCATAAGAAGCCACGCGTCAACTTCTGACACAACAACAAAGTCTTGGGGAAGCCCTATGTCGACACCATGCTCTCGAAGCATTCGTTCACAAAATGCATGAAATGTGGAAATTGAAAGATCGACGTACCCCATTGGCAAAAGAACGTCAACACGTTCTTCCATTTCATTCGCTGCCTTCTCAGTAAAAGTAAGGGCAAGAATCTGGTTCGGAGTAGCCTTCCCTTCTGCAATAAGCCAAGCAATGCGCTTTGTAATCACCGTGGTCTTTCCAGTTCCTGCACCTGCAATGATCATGAGCGGTCCTTCGCCATGAATTACCGCTCGTCGTTGCTCATCATTTAAACCTTGAAGAAGGTTAGACATATTACAGCTCAACAATGAGCTGCGCGGAATCAACAAAGAATTTTACCCCATCCTGCGTTCCAATATACCAACCAAATCCTGCAAGCATACAGAGAAAAACCATCACAATTCCAATCGAAATTTTCCAATTTGCTGGAAACAAAAGAACAGTTTCTTCCTGTTGTTGTAAAACCAATCTGATATAAAACATTACACACGCCAAAACAAAAACGATGAGCACGAAAATAACTAATGCTGCAAAAAAAGGATGCATCTGAAGTCCGTATCCAATCCCTATCATGGTACTTGTGAATGTACTTGCTATAGGAAAAAATGCGCTTCCAACAATAAGCAATCCAAGTAATACAGTTGTAATCGGCAACATGCGCGACAGTTGTCGAATGCCGGAACATTTTGTAGTTTTATATGTTGCATGCAACATTCCAGCAATAGAAAAGAACGCAGAAGCAAGAATAGCGACCGCTGCAAGATGCATTAATGCAGGAATCGTACCAGCGAATCCAAATCCGCTCATACAAAGAATAAGACCGACGTGAAAACAAGAAATCTCGAAAAAGAATTTCTTGTAATTATTCTGACGCAAAAGAGAAAACGCAAAAATAAAAAGTGTAATAAGGCCAAATATCATAAGTACCTTTCCAGTCCACACTCCGCCATCAGCAAGCGCGACGTCTACGATCTCTCGACAACGAAGAATGCCAAAAACGCCAACAAGCATGGACATTGGACCAATAAGCGCAACAAGAGGAGAGAGCATCTTGCTGTAAAGCTCAGAAAGACCAAAGTGCATCGGAGCGATACCAATCGAAACGCCAAAACCTAAAAATACAAGAACAAAAGCAGACTGCACCTGCCAAGGCGCAAAACTACCAACAACGTCCATGATTGAAGAGATCATCCCTGCCTCCATGATCGATACACCATGTTGCATCGCAACAATTTTTAATATTCCGACACCGACACCACCTATGATCGCTCCAAAAGCAGCACGTATTCCGAATCGACGAATAAGTTCTTTTGTATTGTTTCTTTCGTGAAGAACGAGGCTAGCCACACCGACCGCACTCAATCCCTGAATGCTGAGCCACAACAATCCCAAATGGTTCGCCATCAACCCGATCGCTCCAAAAATAATTGATGCAACAAGAAGGCCAATTGCATACTTCTGACGCTTTGGTGACAAGGTCCCTGTTTTTACTTCATTCTGAAAAACATTCACGCTCATCAATACACCAGCAACTGTAATAACAGCGGCAACCCCAAGCATGAATAAAGTCAGAACATCTGTATTCCAAAGCTCAAGAAAATAGTTCATACAAAAATTAAGATCCTAAAGACCAAAGAGTCACCGCTATTGCTGCAAAGCTACAAAGAATACTGAACCCAACAAGCCGTCGTGTAACAAAAGCTGGAATGTGCTTCCATGCAATGTGAATAAGATCGAAACCTAATGCGACAATAAACATCTTTGCTATAAGAATTCCAACAGTTTGCAAAACAACAATATTCGATGGAACATCGAAAGTTTTCAGCGCCTCAGTTGGTACAAGAAAGTTGGCAAGAAATAATCCGATCGTTACCGTGGCAATAACGCGCACATCGACAAGCTCTACGCGCTCTAAATCTTTTGACTCTCGAAGGCTGAGAACAATGAAAATCATTGCAACCGCAAGAAGAATGAATTGAACATCCCATGCTCCGGAACTAGCCAAGAAGAAAAGCGAGCTGTTCGCACTTCCTGTTGTAATAGCGAGAGCCGACAAAACAACACCAAAAGCCCCAATAGAACGAAGGAGAATTGATCGAGGATCGATCATAACGACTGCACCTCCAAAAAGAGCAAGAAGGGCAAGAAGGCTCATTAAGTTACCGTCAGTTTCCGACAACCCAAACAGTCCAAACAACGGGAGCATCGCAATCACAATCAAAAATGTACCAAATGCTACAGCTGACCATGGATTATTGCTCCGCGTATATGAAAACCATGGAAATTTCCACTCTTTCCTTGAGACAACATTGATAATCGAGGTTCCAATTTCTGCACAAATTGGCGCAATGGCTACAACTAAAGCTATCTGAAGCAAACTTAATTCAATAGAGGTCATAACGCAATTGCAAGGGTAATAATGATAATGAACAACATAAACACGATCGATAATGGAACGGAGTGTATTGATCTATTTTCTTGCCAAGTTTTCACACGATTTACACCAACAAAAATAGGAGCGGCAATTCGCATTGAAACAGCCCTTTGTATTCCTCGATAAAAAATGGCAAGACGCGATTCTTTTTCTTCTCTAGATGCCTCAATATCCTCTTCGAATATCACGCCTGCTTCAGATTGATGATTTTTATCTCGGAATACCCAAACCAAAATGCTTGCAAGCACAACACCAAAAACAAGAACAATAATTCGAACGACTCCGTCTCCTGCTAATAAGGCTGCACGCCAAGAATCAACTTCCATAGCTAACGGAGTCGCACCAATCCTATAAAGTCCAGCTGGCACAAGAAATGCTCCGATTGTACTTATTGCAGTTAAGACCATAACTCCGAAAGGTATTTGTTCTGCCTGTTGAACAGAAGTAAGAGAAGCAAATTCCTTACGCAATTGAGAAACCTCTCGTATCCCTCTTCGAAATAAGGAGCCAAACATCACAAAAAAACCTATTAAAATATAGGCAGCAAATCCACGAGACAAACTTGAGAGATTACCGATAATCGCAGAACCAATCATCCATTGGCTACAAAAAAGAATGGAAGGTGGAAGTCCTAAAGCGGCAAGCACTTGAAGCAGCCTAATTCCCCTCCCTGACGAATCGATTCCTAAAATGAATGGAAATATTTCCCGAACTGTTTCAATAATTACAACGCCCGCAACATTCAAAAGCGTTGCAAAAAGCGCGATATTCATTGCCTCATAGGCACCTACAGATTGAAAAAGAATCGCAACGCTCATCATGAAGACCGTTGTTCCTGCTCCAAAAATAAATCCGACAATTGGATTCTTTTTCCTTGTTATTACAATCATTGTCAATATTCCAATAAAACCGAGAGGAATAGAAAACCACGAAGAAAGAGGCGGGAGTATGAAGAGAACCTGTCTAAGAACGACGTACATCGAAATAGTAAAAAACATCATCTGAACAAAAACTCTACTTCCAGCATCTTCAAGAACAGGAAGAGACAAGGATGTAAAGCGATGGAATGGCCACAAGTCCATAAAAAGAACTGTTCCGAATGTGAACAGTCCAAATGCAACTGCTAGGCGCATCGTGTCGATCTCTGCTGCAATATATGACAGCGTAGAAAAGTCATTAAATAATGCTCCGGAAGAAAGAATAAATAGTCCGGAAATGATACTTATTGCCCCTACATATTTTGTAATAAACAATCGTCCTATAGCCCCTGCGGTTATTTCTGTTGTGCTGATGGCCATAAAAAACGTCGCACCTCCAACCATAAGTAGCAATGCCGCAGCTAACCCAATAATATTTCCCGCAAATAAAGTCCAAGTCGCTCCAATAATGGCCACAGAAAGTGCAAATGTTCTCTCTATCAATTGTGAAGTTTTACGCTTCGAATACCACATCAACGAAATTGCAAAAATCACAATGCTCATTGGTAACAAAAACATTGCAGAAAACTTATCAAACGTTGCTGTCATTCCAAAAAAGAGATTTGTTGAAACTACATACGGCTCTTCAGAAAGTAGACCGTAAATTCCTGCCGCAGCTCCGGCCAACCCTGTTAAAACAAAAAAAGCTGAACTAATAAATGTGGCTCGTTCCTTCTGAAAAAGAACGGAAGTGACACAGGAAATAACAGGACCCAATACCAGAACCATTAAGCACCATTCCCAAGGCGTCATAACACAAATCGCTAGGATTCAATGGGCAAAGTGTAGGCCCTTCACCCTTTCAATCCAAGTTTTTGTGTGGAGAAGTTCTGCTCCGATTTTGAAAAAAATTTAACTGCAAGTGTCGCAAAACGCTGCTTTTCTACATGTTCCAAAAACAATAAATTCATTCAACAAAAGTGAGCCTTCTGGCTCACTTTTAATCCCTAATCCTGACGAAGCCTAATCCTGACTCATTCTCGCTCTTCCCTTCCCCTTCTTCATTGCTACTCGGTATCGCGCAAGTTCTCGTTCCAAATGTGCTGCAGCATCAGCATAAGAAACATCATTCTTATTTCGCATTGCCTTTATTGCCTCTTGTGCTCGCGCTTTTGCAGCTTCTATTGCAGCAAGCTCTAATTCATCAATACGTTCAGCGGTGTCCGCCAAAACAACCACAGTACCGTCCTGACGTACTTCAAACATGCCAGTCGACGTTGCCAAAAGTTCCTCGGTGCCGTTATGTTTTACTCGCATTTCTCCGGCCTTCAAAAGCGCCAAAAGTGGAGCATGGTGCGGCAATACTGTTATTTCCCCCATTCCTGTCATAACCGAAATACTATCCGCATCACCTTCGTATACGATTCGTTCAGGAGTAGCGACCGTGTAATGAAGTTTTACATCTGACATAGATCGAAAATAAAACTTTTACACTGCTACTTCGTCAATGCTCCCTTTCATATAAAATACCTGTTCTGGCTTATCATCATGCTTTCCTTCCAAGATCTCCTTAAAACCACGAACTGTTTCTGCGAGCGTGACATATTTTCCAGCGCTTCCCGTAAACTGCTCAGCAACGTTAAATGGCTGAGACAAAAACTTTTGGATTTTACGGGCACGAGCAACGATCAATTTGTCATCTTCTGAAAGTTCATCCATTCCAAGAATCGCAATGATATCTTGTAAGTCCTTATATCGCTGCAATACTTTCTGCACACCTCGAGCCGTATTGTAATGCTCTTCTCCAACAATATTTGGATCAAGAATATTTGACGAAGAATCAAGAGGGTCTACAGCTGGATAGATTGCAAGTTCAGCAAGCGCACGAGAAAGAACAACAGTTGAATCTAGGTGACCGAATGTGGTCGCCGGTGCTGGGTCTGTTAAGTCGTCTGCCGGCACATATACCGCTTGGATTGATGTGATCGATCCTTTGTTTGTAGAAGTAATTCGTTCTTGTAACGCGCCCATTTCTGTTGCTAGGTTTGGCTGATAACCAACGGCCGATGGAATGCGGCCAAGTAATGACGAGACTTCAGAGCCTGCCTGAGTAAATCGGAAAATGTTGTCAATAAACATGAGCACATCACGGTTTTCATCATCTCGGAAATATTCTGCAAGCGTCAATCCTGTCAATGCAACTCGTGCCCGAGCTCCTGGAGGTTCATTCATCTGACCGAACACGAGCGCAGTTTTATCAAGCACACCAGACTCCTTCATTTCCATATACAAATCGTTTCCCTCTCGCGTTCGCTCGCCAACACCGGCGAATACCGAATATCCCCCGTGCTCTTTTGCGATATTGTGTATCAATTCTTGAATCAAAACAGTCTTCCCAACTCCAGCTCCTCCAAAAAGACCGGTCTTTCCACCTTTCAAAATTGGACAGATCAAGTCTACAACCTTAATTCCAGTTTCAAATACCTCAGCTTTTGTTGATTGGTCAATGAAAGCCGGAGCAAGACGATGAATTGGATCTCGTCGCACAGCTTCAACCTCTTCCATTCCATCAATAGCGTTTCCCGTAACGTCCATCATGCGGCCAAGTGTCTTTGGACCAACTGGAACACTGATTGGCTTACCAGTATCTTCAACCTCAATACCACGCGTTAAACCATCCGTTGATCCCATAGCGATGGTTCTCACGATTCCGTTTCCAAGATGCTGTGCAACTTCAAGAACTAAAATTTCATTTTCTCGCTTCAACGTTAAAGCATTCATGAGCGACGGCATTTCTCCCGTAAACCTCACATCGACAACTGCGCCGATAATTTGTGCAATAGATCCTTTCATATTATTCAAGAGCGGCTTTACCGCTACTAATTTCTGCTATTTCTTGTGTAATAGCTGCCTGTCGAACTTGGTTATACGTAAATGTAAGTGAGTCCATCATGTCTCTTGCACTATCCGACGCGTTCTTCATAGCAAGCATTCGTGCCGCATGCTCTGAGGCACTGGACTCAAGTAACGCCTGATAAAACGCAGTCATAACAAGTCTTGGAATCATCTCTGATAAGAGGAGTTTTGGATTCGGCTCCATAATGTATTCTGAGCCTTCATTCCCTATTTTTTCCCTTGATTCTTCACCTCGCTCTCCGTACGGCAACACGATTTGCGTTACAGGCGTCTGCGTTACACCACTAATGTAATTTGTAAAAAATAGATGAACCCGCCTGTACGTTCCGTCCGTAAAGCCGTCAAGAGCCATTCGCGCCACAGGAACAATGTCTTGATACTGCGGAGCATTTCCAAGGCCTGTAAAGTTTGCAACCACTTGAAACTGCAACCTCTGCATTGCGTCACTTCCACGTTTTCCCACCGCGATAACATCACAATTTTCTATCACTCGAATATGGTCTCGAGCAAACTTGATCATATTCACATTATATCCGCCGGCAAGCCCACGATCTGAAGTAAAAACAATTGCAAGCTCCCTATTCCCCTTTCCCGCACGAAGCAGCTCATGTTCTATATTGCCACTTTTTTCCATCACTGCCTCAATAGTTTCCTTTGAAAGCCGAACATATGGGCGTCCTTTTATGGTCGCCGCAACAGCTTTACGCATTTTACTTGCGGCTACAAGTTCCATAGCCTTAGTAATCTTGCGCGTGTTCTTTACCGACTTTATGCGGGATTTTATGAGTTTGCGCGACGCGGGCATATTATGCCGAGAAAGTAGAAAGGAAATCTTTCAACGTATTTTCAAGTCTAACCTTCAATTCACTAGAAACATCACGAGTCTCAGTAATTGTATTGAGAATTTCCGCACCAGAAGCATGCATGTATCGCAGACACTCTTCTTCGAACTTTCCGATTGATGTGATTGGCAGTGCATCAAGCATCCCTGCATTAAGCGCATAAATTACAATCGCCTGCTCTGCAAAATTCATTGGTGAATATTGTTTCTGCTTCATGAGCTCCATAGCACGTCGGCCACGTTCAATCTGCTTTTTCGTTGCGTCATCAAGATCAGTCGCGAATTGCGCGAATGCCTCAAGCTCTCGAAATTGTGCAAGGTCAACTTTTAACGTCTTCGCCACATTCTTCATTGCTTTCGTTTGCGCAGCAGACCCAACACGAGACACAGAAAGACCAACGTTCAATGCCGGGCGTTGCCCACGATAAAACAAATCTGTTTCAAGATAGATCTGCCCGTCCGTAATCGAAATCACATTCGTTGGAATATATGCAGACACATCACCACCCTGAGTTTCAATAATCGGCAATGCAGTGATCGATCCTCCGCCATGTTCTTCGCTCAATCGAGCTGAACGCTCAAGCAATCGTGAATGCAGATAAAAAACATCTCCAGGATATGCCTCACGTCCTGGTGGGCGACGAAGCAAGAGAGAAATCTCACGATAAGCCCAGGCGTGCTTACTCAAATCGTCATAGACAATAAGCACATCTTCACCCTTCCCCATAAAATATTCAGCAACTGCGCATCCTGCATAAGGAGCTAAATATTGCATAGCTGCGCTATCAGACGCTCCAGCAAGAACAATCGTGGTGTATTCCATAGCTCCAGCTGCCTCTAACCGAGCACGAATCTGAGCAATCTTCGATTCTTTCTGACCAATGGCAACATAAATACATTTCACGTTCTCGCCTTTCTGATTCAAAATCGTGTCAATTGCAATCGCTGTCTTTCCAGTCTGACGATCTCCAATAATAAGTTCGCGCTGCCCACGACCGATTGGAATAAGTGCATCAATCGCCTTAATTCCTGTATGCATCGGAACTGAAACAGATTTACGAGACATTACCCCAGGAGCAATCTTTTCCACTGGTGCCATAGTCTTTTGGGACAATGCACCTTTTCCGTCAAGAGCGACTCCGAGTGGATCAACAATCCTTCCAATGATTCCATCTCCAACCGGAATAGAAAGAATACGGCCCGTTGACCGTGCAGTGTCTCCAGCCTTCACACCCATGGCATCACCCAAAATAATGACTCCGACCGTTTCTTCTTCAAGGTTAAGCACCACACCAAAAACACCATTACCAAAGTCAATCATTTCTTGACTCATGATATTTCCAAGTCCAGAAAGACGAGCAACGTTATCTGAAACGCTCATAACAGTTCCAACACGTTCCTCATGAGCCTCAGCCTTAAATGCATCAATACTTTCACGAAGGATGGTAATAATATCGGCTTTTTTTGTGGTCATATATTTCTCTACAAACTTTTCTCTAAACATTGTTTTAGTCGCTGTAACGTTCCGGCGACTGACGCATCAATACGTCGATCATCAATTCGGATTACTGCTCCACCCATAAGACGTTCATCGACCCGTTCAACGATATCTGCTCCTGGCGTTGCTTCTTCAATACTTTTTCGAAGACTTGGAGCAAGAGCATGAGCGGAAACGATAGTGACATTCGCTGCGCCAAATTTTCTCTTCCAAGCCCCATGAATCTCGTGCTCAATCTCTCGCCAGCGGCAAATCCAACCACGATGCGCAAGTTCTTCAACGAAACTTTTCATGGTCTTTACCAATTCAGACCGTGGAAGTCCTGCGCATTCCTTCACGAGAAGATCGGCAAGCTGTCTATTCGTAAATCCAGCCATATTACGTCATTTTGCGAACAACTTCTTCTGCAAGCGATTGCGACTTTTTCTGAGTCATACCTTCTGTCGCAATCTTTGCCGCTGCACGAACTGCAATATCGATAATATCTTTCCGCATCGCCAACATCGATGCTTCACGTTCCGCGATAAGCTGTTCTTTTCCTCGGGCAATAACATGCTCAACTTCGCGTTTTGCGGCCTCTATCATTTCATTCTTTCGAATGTCCGTCTCATGCATTGCCGCTTCTATAATTGCCTGGGCTTCCTTTCTGGTCTCTGTCAAAACTGCATTACGCTCTGATTCTGATGCTTTTACCCGCGCAGAAATCTCTTCGACATCCTTCATGCTCTTTGCAATTGCTTGCTCTCGTTTGTCCAACATTGCAAGCATTGGTTTGTACACAAAACGCCATAGCACAATAAGAACAAGAAGAAAATTGACGAGCTGAGCGGCGAAGAGGTCTCCACGCAAACCAAATGTTCCAAGAATCCCTGGATCTTCAGATTGGACCTCAGTGGCAATCACCTCTGTTGTTAATTCTTCACTGGTTGGATTTTCTATAGTAGAAGACATATGGATAGTCATATCAGCACGCACGGAGGTTCGAGAACAATGAAAGAATTATCGCTCGAAATCCCCCGATGTATACCGATGTGATTAAAGCGTGAAAGCAACGACAAGTGCGTAAATAGCAATCGCTTCTGCGAATGCCATACCAAGAAGCATTGGTGCAAGCACGTTTGCTTCTGGATTCCGGCCAATGGATTGCATTGCCGAAAAACCAATCAACCCAATCGCTAACGCTGGCATCGCACCACCCACGCCAATTGCGAAAGCTTTCGCAAGGAGCGCAATCATTTCTGCTGTCATATTGCTGTGATGAATCATGAATGAAGGTTGTTCGACGACAAGTCACCGAACAACTCTCGCCCACGATAATTCAACTATGCATGCCCCTCTTTATGCTCACCATGCGGAGTTGTTGCGATAATGAGATACACCAACGTCAACATTGCAAACACCGTTGCCTGCACAATGCCAACCAAAATCTCGAGAAACATGAAAGGGATTGGAACCACATAAGAAACTAACCCAAGCATGACCGTCATAAGAATCTCGCCGGCAAAGACGTTTCCGAACAATCGAAGTGAGAGCGACAATGTTTTTGCAAATTCACCAATAATCTCAATAAGGCCAACCCCAAACTCAATTACCGCAGTGACAATTGCCATCGGTCCATGTTTTATAGACTGAAAAATTCCTTTCACATTCACGAACTTACTAAAATAGTCGACTAAACCAACCGCTCGGACTCCAGCGAAATGTGAAAATAAAACCGCAGTTACCGCTATCGCAAGTGTGAAATTCAAATCACTTCCTGCCGATCGAAAAAGCGGGATGAGTTCAACCTCTCCATGCATGAGTCCATAAATACCAATCGTCCCAGTTCCAGGAATAAGACCGAGCCAGTTATTCGCAAGAACTACTAAAAAAATCGTCGCGATTAAAGGGAAAAACTGTCTCGCTTTCGCTCTGCTCCCAGCAACTTTTTCAATCTCATTCGAAAGAATCTCCACAGTTCCCTCTACCACATTCAAAATTCCTGTTGGCACAAGCTGCTTTTTACGAGAAACTAAATATGCAACAACAACAAAGAACATCGTCACAACCCATGCATTTACCATGGCGTTTGTAACAGGAAATGCGCCAATATGCGCAATAGGCTCTGCAGCAAGAGGGACAAGCGCCATATTACTTGGCAATAAGTTTTTCGTACTCTTTTGCATACTCACGAACTTTTTTCACAAGAATGACTCCAGAGCCAACAAATGTTAGAAACAACACAATGCCGAACAAAATGTGACCAGTCCCATATCGGGCGTCGAGAAACTCTCCAAGCAATGCAGCGACAAATGCCGGAACGAGAATTATTCCCGTCAAACCTGTCACTGTTTTCAGCGCAAAGCGCAAAGAAGATCCAAAATCAACCATAAAAGCGGCATGAGTATACCCTGTTCAGCGAAGGATGAAAAGCTCTAAAGATTCGTTATCCAAACAAAATCGCTAAGACAAGCCAAAAAGCTTTTTCGCATTCTCCGTTGTTACTCGTGCCACCTCTTCGAAAGCAATTCCTTTCAAATCTGCGATGGCCCGAGCAACCAAAATAACGTTTACGGGCTCATTTCGCTTTCCACGATTCGGCACTGGAGAAAGATACGGGCAATCAGTTTCAACCATCATCTGTTCTAACGGAATTTCCTTTATTGCATCAGCAACTGACTTTGCGAAAGTAACGATACCGGTAACCGAAATGAAAAACCCAAGATCTGCGTACTTTTTTGCATCTTCGACAGTCCCTGTAAAACTATGAATAACTCCGCGGCTTTTGAGTCCATCTCGAGCAATCTCTTCCTCGATCAGCATTCGCATGTCGTCATTCGCACCAGAAACATCCGTAGTCTTCCCTCCTCTACAATGGATGACTACTGGCTTATGAAATTTCGTTGCAAATCGCAATTGTTGTCGAGCGACTTTTCGCTGATCCTCTTTAAACTTTTCAATGTCCATCCCTTCTGGAACGCGTGAATAATCCAATCCAAATTCACCAATTCCCACTACTTTCGGATGGACAACAAGTGTTGCGTATTTTGCCTCATCGAATTCGTACTCTGGCACAACTTCAACTTCGTCTTCTTCGTTCTCGTCAATAAAGCCATGATCATGAACATGACCAGGATATAAGCCAATAGTCGCCCAAACATCCTCATGATTCTCTGCAAATTCAACTGCCGATGCACTTGTTTTAAATTTGGCTCCCACCGTAATCAATCCCATCTGACGATCACGGACTCTGGCCATGACCTCGTCAATATCGGAATCAAACACGGGAAAATGAACGTGAGAGTGAGTGTCGATAATTGAAAACATAATTACAAAATTCCCGCGCCAGTTTCAATAGTAATAATCCGTTCAACAATCAACGACGAAGCAATTGATGTTCGGATGTTTCCAGATGGAAACAATGTAATGGCAATATATGCAAAAACACATACGGCAATACCTGCCTGAAGTAATCCAAAGATTCCGCCAAGAAATGAATTCAAAAGATTCACAAAAGGAAGAATTGCAATTGCCTTTCGCAAAAGATCAAGAGCCTCAACAAGTAAACTCGTAAGCTTGTTTGCAATAATGACAAGAACGAGAAACCCGACGATCGTAAGCCATGGATGTGTAGTAAACGAAACGCCATAACTATCATGAAGCCAGCCCATTGCATACGACGCCGCAATGACACTCAAAATAAACGCCACGAAACTTCCAGCCGCCCGCACGAACCCGCTTTTCCAACCAGCCGTAACGAAAGCGAGAATAAAAATGACGAGAAGAATGTCGACGATGTTCATATGTTATTTTTCATCTCGACGTGGGAATAATGCTTCCGCAACTTCAATTCGATCATGTGCAAATCTCGCACAAATCTTCTCTGCAGTTTCTGGCATAACCGGCAATAAAGCCTCGCCAATCCACCGAATCATTCCCGCAAGTTCACTCAGCGACTTTTTCGCCGCATCTCGGTCTACCTTAACCAACTTAAAAGGCGCCTCAACATCAATCTTTAGGTTCGCCTCATCCACAACACTCCAAACAAGATCGCAATATGATCGGAAGTCGTAGGACTGAAGTGCAGTTTCAAGCTCATGGAACCTATTGGTCGGATAGGACATATGTTCAAGACCTTCTGGAAAATTCTTTGCCGCCATTGCCGCAACACGACTCACAAGATTCCCAATGCCATTCGCAAGTTTAGATGCAAACAGAATTTCAAATTGTTCCTTGGAATAATCTCCGTCTTGCCAAGAAGGAAGCCCGCCAAGCAGATACAACCGAGTTGCATCAGTTCCATACTCTGCAACAAGGTTATACGGATTGATTACATTTCCAATGGACTTACTCATCTTCTGCCCATTCGAAGTCACATATCCATGAATGAATATTTGTTTCGATGGTTGAATGCCAACGGACATAAGCATCGCCTGCCACATTGCAGTTTGCTGACGAAGGTTATCTTTTCCAGCAACTTGAACACTCGGCCAAGCAGAATAAAATAACGACTCCTTCTGAGGCCAACCAAGAGTTGAAATATAGTTAACCAGCGCATCAAACCACACATACATTACTTGTGCTTCGTCACCAGGGACCGGAACGCCCCAGGGCATCTTCGACGCAAGCCGCGAAATACTAAAATCATTCAACCCACCTTCAATGAACGTTCGAATCTCATTCATTCGAGCTGGCGGCATTACAAAATCTGATCGATCGCGATAAAAGTCAAGAAGCTTTTGCTGATACTTTGAAAAAGCAAAAAAGTAATTTTCTTCTTCAATCACATCAAGATCACGATTCGCATGATCAGGACATTTACCGTCAACAAGCTCTGAATCTGTTTTTTCAAGCTCACATCCAACACAATACCTCACTGAATACTTCTTCTTATAAATGTCTCCAGCTGCCATGCACCGATTCCAAAACTCCTGAGCTGCAGCAACATGATGTTCATCTGTTGTTCGAATGAAATGCGTATACGAAAGGTTGAGGGCAGCCTTTAATCCGTCAAACTTCGCAGCATAAACATCGCAATAGCTCTTTGGACTAACTCCAGCCTCTAATGCTTTTTGATAAATCTTCTGACCATGTTCATCCGTGCCAGTATTAAAAACAACATCAAAACCTTTAGCTCGATAATATCTCGCCAACATATCCGCCTGAACAATCTCGAGAGCAAATCCGATGTGCGGATCTGCATTCACGTATGGAAGCGTCGTGGTGATGGAATAGGTCGGCATACGTTGTTTTTACTTTGGCGAAACAATGATTACGAATTCACCTCGATCACTCGTTGCTTCAATCTCTTTCAAAATCTTCTCTGCGTTTCCTCGATAAATTGTCTCATGAATCTTTGTCAGTTCTCGAAACACAATCAACGACCGCTTTAGTGGTACAAGCTGTTCAAGCGTCTTTGCGATTCGATGCGTTGATTCATACAAAACAACCGCATGTTCAATTGCGTCTACTTCACCAAAAAACTTTTCCCTCCCCTTCTTGTTCGGTGGGAAACCCATGAACGTGAATCGATCAAGCGCAATTCCTGCAACAGAAAGTGCTGCAGTAATCGCAGAAGCTCCTGGGATTGGAACAACCTTCACTCCAGCAGCAACTGCATCTGCAACAAGAAAACCACCAGGGTCAGATATACCCGGAGTTCCAGCATCCGTCACAATTGCCATCGACGTCCCTGCTACCAAGTCATCAACAATCTTCTTCCGCGCAATTTGATCTGTATGTTCATGAAAAGCACGAAGTGATGGACGAATCTTCATGCTCGCCATGAGCTTCGATGTAACGCGAGTGTCTTCACAAAGCACCACATTAACCTCATCAAGAATAATTCGTGCACGCTCTGTAATGTCACCAAGATTCCCGATTGGCGTGGCGACAACGTATAGCATAATTATTCAGCAATAGTTTCCGATGCTGTTTCTGCCGCTGTGGTCACCGCAGTCCATGTTGGATGAAGCGCAGACAAACACGCCCAAAAACCACGAGTCACCTGATACTGGTCCAAACCTTCACCTTTCAACGACCCAGAAGTCGCCACCCCAGATGCATTCCAAACACTTCCAGTCTCATTATCTGTTAATCGTTTCTTTGCAAAATCATAAGAGAACGTATGCACCCCAGCATTAAATATTCGTGCAGTATTTGTTGCAAAGTCATAAACCGCAATCACTGACTCTTCACCAAGTTTCGCTGTGTTTAATCCCGTTCCAGAAAGTACAACATCGGAAAAAGCCAAGCCATTCGCTCCATCTGTAACGCCATAAACCACCCACTTTGATGTAAAACTTGCACTTGTGTAATTAATCGGGAAATACAGTCCCTTCGACGTATCGTAAGCTCCATATGGATGACGTGTGTAATCTCGAGTTACCCCAGTATCTGTAGAAAGCACCGAACCGGAAGGATATGCGCTTTTCCAATCTGCCCACGTCATCATGCTCGATGGAATCACAGTAAGCGACTTTCCGATCATCGATCCTTGAACAGCCGTGCCAAGACCCTGTACCCATAACGACCCAGTCTCGCCGTCTTTCAAAATCGAATTATTGTTGTACACCTGACCGGTCGCCGAAAACGTCATAGTTCCCCCATCGAACTGACGGTCATACACGATTCCAGTCCCGCACAACGGACAATACGTCACTGCGATGTCTTTTCCACCCCAACTGTCATTCACCACTTCATGCCAATTCAAAATCTGCACTGGATAAAACCGATGTTCTCCGTTAATCGCCAAGTCGATGCCGTACAAACTATCTGCAATCACAGAGTCTGATGCCAAAACCGACGCATACTTCGGATTTGTTAATGCAGGAATACCGCCTTCAAGAACACCACTGTCATAAATCTCATCACCAGGAACCAATGAAGTCACCCCATCGCGCGTCACTTCAGACGCATAAAGTCCCCCATTCAGCTCTGGCCAAGCAACAGCACCGATCTTCTTACTTTCATACGCCTTATACGCCCAAAAAATCGCCCCAATTACCACCACCAGCCCAACAAATAACACCAATTTTCGCTTTTGCAATTCAGTCATAGATGGCCAGAGTGTAGCGAAATGCGCATAAAAGAACAACTCTGCTACAATAAAATCTCACGCTTATTCTTTAGTCTTTTCTATGATTTCCATGAATAAACCCGCTCCAAATTTTGAGAACATTACCGCATACTGCCACGGAGAGTTCACCAAAATCAGCCTTTCTTCATACCAAGGAAGCTGGACAGTTCTCTTCTTTTACCCACGAGACTTCACATTTGTCTGTCCAACCGAAATCAAAGGATTTCAAAAACACCAAGAGGAATTTACAAAACTAAACACCAAGATCATTGCGGCTTCTACCGACAGCGAATGGAGTCACAAGGCCTGGTTTGAACGCGATCTTCCTGAAATCACTTACCCTATTCTCGCTGACACAACTCAAAAACTTACTCGTGACTATGAAGTGCTTAATGAAGATGACGGAAGCGCTGAACGCGGACTTTTCATCATCGATCCTGAGGGCATAATTAAATATTCTCTTGTTTCTGCAGGATCTGTTGGCCGATCAGTCAAAGAAGTCCTCCGTGTTCTTGCAGCGCTTCAATCCGGCGGCCTCTGTCCACTAGAATGGGAACCAGGCGCAGAAACACTCGGAAAGGTGTAAGTCAATAAAAACACCAGATAGCCATCTGGTGTTTTTATTTTGAGAAATAAACGTGACCTTACGCAGCTTTCTTGTCCTCATCTTCATCATCTGGCGATTGATCTGAGATTGAATGTGGTGCCAGCCTTTCCAAAGGCATACGACGTCGAAGAGGAAATGGAACCAAAAGAGGAAGATGAATTGACGGCATCGCTTCCGGAAGACCGATTTGAGTAACATGTTGAGAAATTGTTCCACCAACATTTCGCGTAATAACACCATCCTTCAATCCCTTGCCAACGTGCGTGGCTAAAATTGCCAAATGATGAACGCCCTTCTCATCAAATCCTCTACTCAACGCAACTTCTGCATACTTTCCCATGAATACTACTTTCCCGTGTTCAGTAGTAAAAAATGTGCGAGCAATGTCGGAGTCTGCCGGAATAATAGCTTGACCATGCTCATTAATAACAATTTCAACAGCATGATTTTGCGCTCCCTCGCTCATCGTCAATACTAAACATAACTTTCTTTCAGCCATTTCTTTTAGTGCATCAACATGTAAAGCGCCTTGCCATGAACCCGTTGAAGACATTGAACTCATGTCCATTACAAAGTCACCTTTCGCATTCACACCAGCAAATTTGCCCCAATCCAATCCTTGCTCATTAAAGCCGAAAACTGGAGCCGGTGTATCGTTCCCGAGCCAGACATCGCGATGGATGTGCCGAACTTGAGAAACGTGATTATGCAACCAGTTCCACACGCCTGTTCTTTCAGTAATTTGTTGCACAGAACTAAATGTCTCGCTACGTTCAACAAGCGATGCTCCAAGCGCTGCAAGCTTCTCTTTCGATGCTGCATCAATAATTCCGTTGTTATCGATATATAGCCCAGAAGCGATGATCTTATTGTCCGCAATCGATTCAAGTGAAAAAGATTCATTTGGATGAGGAACTAGGCGCATGCCATTTGGAATCTTTAGTACTCCACTTCCAATATGCTCAACAACAGGCGATCCGACTGGCCCAACTGGCGGATTGTCAAAAAGATAATCCTTAAGCCAAGTCGCGAACTTGCCAAGGCTTTCTGTGACAGTTTCGTTATGTGAAACGGCTGCCCACAAATCATGAACGACACATCCAACACCGGCACCGATGCCAACACCAATAACCGCAGTCATGACACCAACTTTCTTCGCCCGACGGTTTGCATATTCCGCAAACTTTTTTTGTGTTTCCTTAACGTCACTTGTTTCATTTTCGTACAGTTCGCCAATCTTTTCCTTTAATTTTTCATCATATTTCGCTGCAAAATCATCAACATCTTTTCTGAGCGCTGCCTTCAGTCGCATGCGGACTTCGTCTAAATCACGTCGCTCTAATTCAGATTCTGCTACAGAGGAATACCGCAGAAGGTCAACATGCTCAGCATTACTAATCCTCACTCTTGCTTCCATATCTGCAAGCATCTGCATCGCAAATGCGTGATCGATGTCTGGCCTAAGTTGACCATCTATAGTGAAGAAACTGTTTGCTTCAACTATTAAATGCTCTACATAAACACTATCAATCGCAAAACGTTGCATGTCTTCACGACGTGGCTGAAAGTTCTCTTCATACAGCGCATCCATCTGTCGCTTTTTTTCAAAGCGTTTCACCGGACTCCATAACGGAATGAATTCGTATTCTTTTTGTAATGCATTTCGACGTTCAGCTAATCGATCAAGCTGCTCTTGATTTGGATTCTCCTCCCATAACGCACCTCCAAGGGCCGCCTGTCGTTCATGAAGTGATTGTTCACGATTCAGCCGTCCTTTCTCCCTCCACCAGCTATACACTCCAGTAACCGCAGCAGAACCTACAAACGGAACCGCAACCGCTGCCGCGCCTCTCAACGCAGTTTGCGCAGTAAACGTCCCAATAACAGCAAACGAAATAAGCGCAGCTGCAATCTCATTTCTGAATGCTGCAACGACCCCTCCAACAACGTGTTTATCTTTACCCCAACGTTCCAGCTTCTCGAGCGTTCTGTCCGCTAAATTCTTTTCACGCTCTGTGCGTGCACCAAGTTTTGCTTTACCAACAACAAACTCAATATCGAGATCAATGTTGTCAATTCCACCAGCGTGTCGCGCAGCAACACGAACCGTTTCTGCAATTTCTCGCAAATTATCTGCGTACATCAAACCTCGACCCCTTGCCTCGCCAGCGAGTTTATTTGCATTTGCAAAGATTCTTGCCTTTGTTGCATCAAGCTCCTCTTCTACCATGGCTGGATTAGAAGCAAAATCACGAATAAGCTGATCAAGCTGTTGTTTAACGACCAATTCTTCAGGACTGTCACCAAAAACTGTTCGACGCTCTCCCTTCGCTCCTTCCTGATGCAAAAATTCATCATGTTCAGCAAGAAAGCGATCAACAACCGCACCAACAGCGGATTCGTGCTCTTCACGAGTTCCACCTTCATTTGCAAGCAAATTCTTTTCGGTCAAAATGTTTGTTCGTGCTCTATTCAATGTAAGTTGACGTGAGATTTCGTAACCAATGTTGTGCTTTATGATTCGAAGAAGAAAGCCCGAAACTCCACGCAATTCTCGTTTTTCGCGATGCAACGTCTCTTCCGTACTGTCGCTTGCCCTGTCTTCTAATCCCTCGGAAATATCTGCTTCAACAAAACGAACTTTCAGCGATTTCTTTCCTGCGGCAACAGGAGCAGAGGAAGCCGATGGAAGTTCATCAACACGAACCACAGTGGCATCAATGGCTCGATGCGCGTTTACTGCAGCTTCAATGCGCTGAACATGCAGCGCTGGCATGGTGATAATTCGACGGTCATTTGATTCGAGCAATACTGGCGCTTTGTCATCACCCTTAACAATCCCAACAATCTTCCATGTATCGAATCCACTTGCATCTCGCTTTGGAATCTCAACGGTCTCACCTCTTCGACGATTGTATGCAGCCTGCGCATCAATAGCACGCCGTGTTCTTTCATCAAGTTCGAATTCCCTTCCAAGCATTCGTGCAGCCATACCCTTAGCTTAAATATGACGTTCGAAAATCTGCCAATGTTCGAGCAAAAACCTCTTGATATTGCGGAACATGTGTTACAAAAAACTCTCGAAGTGTTTCTGGCTCAACGTCTGCATCAAGCAGATCGTGGAGTTCCTGTACTTGCTCCGACGGCAACAAAACCACCATCTCTGCGTTCAATCTCTCTCCAACTCTCGTAATCAAATCTGCCCGATATTCATCCATAACCGCAGGATCTGCAGTAATCCCCTTCTCTATTAATAGGTTCTCCACGAACTGTTCCAGTGTTGTCATAGAAAAAGCATGAAAAGTTTGATCTGAGTATAACAAGAAAAGGCCGTACCTTTTTAAGATGCGACCTGTAAATATGTGGCTTTCTATTTCTTCACCATCTAAACAGAATCACTGTTAGTAACCCCAACGACCACGACTATCCACGCTTCCGCTGTCATCCCAGCCACTGTGGTCATCCCCACTACTGCAGTAATCACAACGACCGTGTGTCATCCAGTACATACATGGATTCATCCTTTCAAAGAGCTGAATAATCACAATCACCGATATAATCGTAGTCATCCCCGCGTAGGCGGGGATCCATCTCTATCAAAATCAAAATCTCACTAACATCGATTCGTCTCTTCAATATTGTCTCGTAGGCACACTGGATCCCCGCTTTCGCGGGGATGACTGAAGACGAGATGACTAAATGAGACGAACAGAATAATGCGATATCGAGCAGTCAGCAGTGAGCAGCGACGAGGGATGTTGGACGAAGCGAGCGCCCTACTGCACAGCCGCAGGCAAATTCCATTTGCCGTTGCGGCGTAGCGGTCATGGCGCACAGCGGAGTCCAACATCCCGAAGTCGCTGCGAATCTGAAATGAAAGACTAAGAATTCAGAGCGAGGTCTGAAAAACGTAATTAAATTTTCTCAAGAAGCTCGACCAATGTTCGCACGCCGTAACCCGTTCCGCCCTTTCCAAGATACGATCCACCTGGTTTTTCAAAGAAGGCTGGGCCAGCGATATCAAGATGAGCCCATGGAGAATTCTCAACAAACTCTTGTAAGAAAAGTCCTGCAGTTAGCGTTCCGCCATATCGACTCGTTCCAATGTTTCGCAAATCTGCCACGTCAGACTCGATCAAACTCGCATACCGCTTCTCAAGCGGCATGTGCCAAACCTTCTCCCCCGCATCTCCAGCTGCCAAAAGCACACTCTCTGCCAATACCTCATCATTGCTCATCAACCCAGCAATCTCTTCGCCAAGCGCCACAACGCAAGCACCAGTCAACGTTGCCAAGTCAACAATTGCCGTTGGCTTTAAATTCACCGCATAGGTCAAAGCATCCGCAAGCGTCAATCTTCCTTCTGCATCAGTATTCAAAATCTCGATCGTCTTCCCATTACTTGCTTTCACAATATCTCCTGGACGAATTGCCCTTCCCGAAGGCATGTTCTCTGCGGCAGCAATAATTCCATGAATCTCTATTCTTGGCTGAAGCTGACCAATTACAGTAAACAAACCAAGTACTGCTGCAGCACCCGCCATGTCACACTTCATCGTTACCATTGAATCTGCCGGCTTTAAAGACAAACCCCCAGAATCAAATGTAACGCCCTTTCCAACAACCGCTAGTCGCTTTCGTGTTGCTCGTTCTGGCGTATACGTTAAATGCAAAAACTTTGGTGGATGATCTGATCCTTGTGCGACTGCAAGATACGCTCCCATTCCAAGCAACTCGCATTCTTCGCGATCAAGAACTTTTAACGTCATATTCTTTCCGCCTTCCTTCACGATGAGCGTTGCAGTTTCGGCAAGTGCGGTTGGAGTCATGATATGCGCTGGCATATTCACCAAGTCTCGAGCAACATTCACACCGGTCGCCACCGCATTACCGTGTTCAACAGACTTTCGTACGCGAATCAAATCGCGTCCGTTCTTCAAACACAACGTCATCTCCTTTAAACGTTTTGCTCCATTCTTCGGCTTGTACGCGTCAAATGCATAGTCTGCAAGCTGTGCGCCTACCACAATTGCTTCTGCAATATCTGCAATGTCGCCATCTGGCGGAACAGGAAGCTCAACAGCAATTGATTTTGCCCCCAAACGATGCGCAATTCCTACAGCCGTTCCAATCATTTCACGCGCAGTTTCTAACGTTGCGGTTTCTGCATCTCCAAGACCAATCAACACGAGCGAATGCGCATGGCCCTGTTCAAATTCAATCACAATGGACTCATTCGACTTTGCCTGAAAATCTAATGTCTTCATCTGCCGAAGCGCACCTTTTCTTACAAGCTCAGGCAACCCTGCAACTGCCGCCTCTACATTAAATGCCACTCCACCAAAAATCGAGAGGATCAACACATCTGCCTTTGCAGAAAACAGATCAATCTTTTCACCTAAAATATTCATATTTGTCATAAGACCTCCATCTAATAGCTCAGTTTTCGCACAATCTCCGCCTTATCGTCAAATAATTTTCATCATTCTTGGCTAACTCTTCTCATATTTTTTGACGAAAAAAAGAAACTCGGGCATACTTTCCACCACCATTGATTCATGAAACGACCCATTCGGGACGTTATTACACCTTTATGCCAACTCGTCATCACATCTCCCGAAAGGATCAAAATGCGCTCTTCCAGGCAAAGCGCGAAATCGGATTTGCTACCCGCCGAAAGTCCAAGGCCATCCGCATGCGAAAGAGTGAGGCAAAGGGGAAATAAAACAAAAATCCGCTGCAATACTGCAGCGGATTTTTGTTTTACGCATTCATGAACTCTAGAACATCGGAAACAATATTTTCCCGCAAAACATTCTTAGACTCTTCGCTGATGCGTTCTTTCCATTCTATTGTTCCAGAACCAAGAGTTCGTTTGCTCACCGTAAGACGAAGCGGCATACCCATCAAGTCTGCATCAGCAAATTTTGCTCCAGCCGTTACATCACGATCATCGTAAAACACTGAAACGCCAATCTTCAAAAGCTCACTATACAAGGAATCTGCAGCATCAACCGTCTCCGCATCTTCACCGAGCCGTACAAGATGAACAAAAGCTGGCGCGATGCTCTTTGGCCAAACCATACCTTTCTCGTCATGCGAAGCTTCAACAATCGCTCCAACCAATCGGCTCGTCCCAATACCATAACAACCCATGAGAACACGCTGACGCTCTCCTTGCTCATTCGTCACATCCAATTCAAATGCATCTGAATATTTCGTGCCAAGATCAAAAATATTTCCAACTTCAATCCCTTTTGTACTCACAAGCATTGACTGACAATGAGGACATTTGTCCCCCACCTTATATGTTGCAATCTCGGAATTCTCTCCAAATTCACAATTGTCACAAGCAATAAGAACATCCTCTCCTGCATCAGTGAGCGCCTGAAATTCATGAGAAAGATTTTGTGTAAACACGCCGCCACTTGCTTGCACCACTTTTACTCGCAAACCGCAACGATCATAAACACGAACATACGCTTCCAGTGCCTTTTGATAAAACGCAGAAAGGTCTTCTTGCGTTGCGTGAAAGCTATACATGTCTTTCATTCTGAACTCTCTCCCACGAAGCACACCCGACTTTGCTCGTAGCTCGTCCCGAAACTTTGTATTAATCTGGTACGTTGCAAGCGGTAAATCTTTATATGACTGCACAAACTTTTTCAAAAGCGGAGTCACTACTTCTTCATGAGTACAACCGAGCGCATAATCCTTACCCGTTTGCGACTTTAATTTAAACAGAACATCGACACCTTCCCATCGCTTCGTCGTCTCCCAATATTCCTTCGGCTGAAGCGACGGCATAAAAATCTCCGTCGCACCAAGCATATTCATTTCATCCCGAACAATTGCTTCAATGTTTCTCAGTACTGCAAGTCCAAGAGGAAGCCATGTATAAACACCAGCCATTTCTTGATCAACGAACCCAGCCTGTACAAGAAGCTTTGCATTTATCGATTCACTGTCTGCAGGCACAGTTTTTGTAGCCTTTGAAAAAAGAGACGAATAGCGCATAGAAAACATTTAATCAACCGAAAAGAATATTCGCACAATACCGAAAGAAGCTAATTCAATCAATCATCACGCATTCTTTCCGATATAAACAAAAAAGCCGAGCAGATCATATGATCTTCGCTCGGCTCAGACACTTACCACGTTTCGATCCTGACCCGAAGGGCACGAATGCCCTTTTCTTCATTCACGTCTTGCGTGAATCCCTCCGGCTCCTGAGGGTCTGTGCTGATGATCGAATATCAGCTCGAGCCTTCAAGACATTGCCATGTCTTGAACGGGGAGTTCTGTCTCTCCCTTTTTCCTACTATGTCAGCCATGACAACAGAGGATTGGCGGTCCTTCCTGTTGCGTGCATACCGGTTAATGCACCCGCTGCTAGCCACATATTGTCATGGCGGCAGATTTCCCGGCTATTCCCCGTATACCCCTTCCCCGAGTTGAGGAGCGAAGTTCTAAGGAACGATGGCGTTATTGCCAAGTAACCCGACAATTGAAGATGAAGCGTATCCTCACCTTTTCTTGCGGACTTACAATTTTTAGTCAACCCATTGCCCTTTACATAGCGTATCGGGCCTCTCACGACTCAACACCAGTCTTCTAAACCACGGCCGCGGAAAATCTCCGCCTCGATCCATGGGCAACCCGTTCGGGCCGCTTGGCGGCTCAGGTCACGAAAACTAGCATATCAAAAAATATGACTTTCGTCAATAGGAAAGTCATATTTTGCCAATAGAATCAACAAAAAAAGCGCCAAGCAGATCATATGATCTTCGCTCGGCGCATGACGCTCGTCTACCTCAACCAGAGAAGAAATTTCCCCTGGGCAACCAATAGCCCCCTTCTTGAAAGCATTTGGTTACAAAATAATCGTAACAAAGATTACAGCTTTTACGAAATCGCCTCCATCTCCCCCTCTACGCGATACCAATCTCGCTCTGCGGCTGCGAGCTTCTCTTCGATTTCTGAAAGTCGACGAGACTTTTCTGGGGCGTAGTCAGTAGGGTTGTCAAAAAAGAAGGCGAGGATCTTCGATTTCTCTTTGTCCAGAATATCGATCTCGCGTTGAAGCTTTTCAGCGATGCGCTGTTTTTCTTTTAGCGCAGCACGACGAAGGGAGCGCTCCTCGCTGGATTCGCTCCGAGAGCGGGGCGTGAGAGCCCCGCCTATGGTTTTACATTCGCCGCCGATGCGAGACCCAATAAGTACGCCGATGGAAGAATCCTCTCTAGCCTCCTCCTCAATCATCGAGCCGAGATCGCTCACGTACTCCTCGTACGTTCCAGTGAAATGACGGAGTGTGCCGCCACGAATTTCGTAGATTCGATCTGCGAGTTCGTTCACGAATGTTCTGGCATGAGAAACGAAGATGACTGTTCCACCATAATCTTTCAGCGCTACAGCCAGCGACTCTGCGGTTTCTACATCAAGATGGTTTGTTGGTTCGTCAAAAATGAGGACGTTATGCTCGTGCAACAAAATACCGGCCAAACACAATCGCGCACGCTCTCCACCAGAAAGCACGCTCGTTGGCTTCTCCAAATCATCATTTCGAAATAAAAAGTTCCCCGCCATCATGAGAATGCGCTCCCCCGGCGCATTCATTGGCGCTAGTCGAGTAAGGTACTGCAGTACCGTTTCATTCGGCAGCAATGTTGCATCCGTCTTTTGATCGTAGTATCCGATGTCTGCTCTGTGCCACCACTTCACGGTTCCATCGATAACCGGAAGCCTTCCAACAAGCGTCTTTAAAAATGTCGACTTTCCTTTTCCATTCTCTCCAGCAATCACCACTTTCTCCCCTCGATTGATCGTTACGCTAATGTTCGATGCAATGACGATATTGCCGTATCCGATCGATGCTTTTTCAACACGAACAGCCACGCCCTCAGTCACGCTCGGAGTTGGAATCTTCATTCGCACCGTCGATAAGTCGCTGGCCATTTCTGAAAGCGTGCCACGAAGTTTTGCAATGTGCTTAATTTTATTCTGCGCCCGAGATGCCAAGCTTGCCTTGAAACGAAAACGGTCGACGAATGACTGATGATGTGCAATCTCTTTCGCGATCCGCTTATTCGTCTTTTGCAAAAACTCTTTCTGTTCTTCCTTCCACGCAAAATACTCATCAACTGGTCCGTTGTAATCAACCAGCTTGCCGCGTTCAATTTCGAAAGTGTGCGTACAAGTATTCTGCAAAAACTCCCTGTCATGCGCGGTCAAAATAAAGCTCCCCTTGTACTCTGCTAAAAATCGCTCCAACAGCATAAGCGTTGGCAAGTCCAAGTAGTTCACCGGTTCATCAAGAAGAAGCAATGTTGGGTCTTGCAATAGCATGGCAACAATCTTCACACGCATCTGATAGCCTCCAGAAAGTGCAGAAGGCGGAAGCACCATCTCCTTTTCATGGAGCCCGAACTTTGCCCCAAGCTTCCGTGCCTCCCACGGCTGTTTCTTTCCAATCTGCGAAAGATAGACTTCGGTGGTTATTTCACTCGGAAGCACCTCGTGCTGTGCAACCATCCCAAGTTTTGTCCACGGCAAGAGCGTTATAGAACCACAATCAGCTTCCTCTATGCCCATCAATATATTTAAAAGCGTTGATTTCCCAGCGCCGTTTCGGCCAATGAGCGCGATGTGCTGTCCTTCAGAAATCATAAATGACAGGCTGTCTAAAACAACCTGTCGGCCATACGCCTTTGAGATATTCTTTCCTTCAAGAAGTGGACGATTCATGTTTATGGTACATTCGCAATCTGATTGATTGCCTCAAATGCTGCCAGAGTATATGCAACTTCCTACCCGAAAGAAAGAGCGAGAACGCCTACAATCTGAAGATATTGACGTGTATGTGACTCAAGAAAAACTTGAGCGAATGAAACATGATCTTGAAAAGCTCGAAACTAAAGAACGCGGCGAAGCAGCGGCAGAAGTCATTCGAACTGGTGAAATGGGCGACTTTTCTGAAAATGCCGGCTATCAATGGGCAAAGTCTAACCTCCGCCGAATCAACAGCAGGATTCTTACGCTTGCTGACAAAATCAACCGCGCAATCATTATCGATGAGAAACATTCCGATGGCGTTATTCGAATCGGATCGACCGTAACAATTCAAACCAACAATAACGAATACACATATCAAATTCTTGGATCGCAAGAAACCAATCCATCTCGCGGAAAAATCTCCCACAACTCCCCCCTTGGCCAAGCGCTTCTCGGACATCGTCAACATGAACAAATTTCACTCTCGCGAGACGGAACAATGGTGACCTATACTATTGTTAACGTCTCTTAGCTTATGGAAATCTTTCATCAATTCATCGCGCTCTTCTCAGACATTCAAGGAACACTTTCGACTGTCACATCGAATGGAGCGCTTGCAGGCTATCTCTTTCTTGTTGCGATTATCTTTGCAGAAACTGGACTCGTTTTTCTTCCCTTTCTTCCCGGTGATTCTCTCCTCTTTGCTGCTGGAGTTTTTTCTGCCACCGGAGTCTTCTCCATCGCAATCCTTCTCCCCCTACTCTGTGCCACGGCAATCATCGGAGACTCCGTGAACTACGCCATTGGTCGAACACTCGGAAAGCAGATCATCAAAAAAGGAATGGTCAATGCAAAACACTACGCTAGAGCACAAGAATTCTCCGCAAAGCACGGAACCTATGCCATTGTTCTCGCTCGTTTCATTCCAATTCTTCGTACCATCGTTCCCTTCGTTGCCGGCATAACCAACATGCCATACACATCTTTCATCACGTACAACGTTATTGGAGGCATTGCATGGACGTCTGGCTTTCTTCTTCTCGGCTTCTTCTTTGGAAACATTCCGTTCGTTCAAGCACACTTTGAAATCATCATTCTTGCGATCATCATCATCTCTTTCACTCCACTCATCTACCAAACACTTCGAAATACAAAAAAAGGGACCTGTTAAAAACTTCATTGACACTACAAAGAAACGGGCATGCAATGCAGATGAACTTCATTCTTCATCTCAAGCCATATGCGTGCTCTCTTTTTTTGGAAAAGCCTTGGCGCTTTCGCCATTGCTGCGACACTTACCACAATACTGCCGAATACTGCGTTTGCTTCGTCGTTAAGCGCACCAAGCAATATTGACGTTGTTGGCGGCAAATACACCAATGACACAACGCCGACCATAACTTGGACGCGTCCATCTGGGGCAACGTGGTACGAATTCTTGGTCGATAATGGCGACTGGCAAAGTCTTGGAAACGTCAGCTCATACACCATGTGGAATCTCCCAAATGGTTGGCACACCTTCTACGTTCGTGCACACAACAATTCCAATGCCGTCAGCGTCTCTTCATCAGTAACATTCGAAATTGATACGCAAGGGGCGACCATCCCACAAGTGTGGCCAAGCACAGCAATCGAAGATACATCGGTGACATTCTCTGTAACACCATACGGCGAAGCTGCAACCATGTACTGCAACCTCTTCATTGATGGAAACGACGTTGGGAGCATGACAAAAAGCGGAACCACTTTTAAAAAGTCTTACACCTTTTCTTGGAATGGTTCATATGCCGCCTATGCTAAATGTACTGATGGTGACAATAACGTAAGCACTGGAACATCACGCTCGATTACTGTCTACAACAGTGCAGATGATGAAGACACTTTCGAGAATAATCTAACTGTTCCGATCGTCACACCTTCTTCTGCAACAGAAGACGTTCGAACCGAATTCACTGTAAAACCAAGCAGCGACTACAACGTCACCGACTGCTGGCTCTACGTTGACGGATTGCGCGTAACCGAGATGGATGAAGAGTCGACAAATGTCTTTGTTGGCGATTACACATTCCGCAACGACGGCTCATACAGCGTTTATGCGTATTGCAAAGACAGCCACGAGAATGCAACTTTCGGCAGCAAGCGAACCATTCGAGTCAACGACTTAAGCACGGATTCCACAGACGAGATCGACCACGGAATGCTCATCAAAACTCATTGCAACTCATACGCCGATGTTCTTGATACTTGTCATGCGGTGTATTACTACGGAGATGATGGAAAGCGACACGTATTCCCAAATGAAAGCGTCTTCTTTACGTGGTACAACGACTTTGATGATGTTCAAGAAGTGAGTAACGATTTTCTCTCTTCACTCTCAATCGGAAAGAATGTCACCTATCGCCCAGGAAGCGTGCTTGTGCGCTTTGAGAGCTCGTCAGATGTGTATGCAGTAGAAAAAGCTCACACACTCCGTCGCTACACAACCACGCATCTCATCGAAGCTGATTACGGAGACGACTGGAGCGATGTACTTGTTACGATAAAAGATTCGCTCTACAGCAACTACAGCATTGGCAACGTTATTGATAGCACCGGAGACTTTGATCGCGATGACGAATATTTCTCCGTCGATAGCATTGACGACGTTCTATAGTCATTCGCAGATTTAATGATGTAACCATTGACTTTTTCCCTATTTTCTCCTATTATTAGCTTCTGTCCTTTTTCACGGTTCCCATGTTGAGAATGGCGTTTTGAGCCCATTATTGGACCCAGGACGCCATTCTCAACGTACAAAGGCAAGGTTCATGGGGCGCATTCTGCGTTCCTATGGGCTAGTCAGAGATGGCTTCGAGGTCGTGATGAACGTATACATCGATCAAATGGTTGATTTCAAGAATCGTTTCTTCCGCTTCGGCGGCTCCATGGCCCTCTTCCTCAAGCTCCTCGGCGACGATGAGCTGATGAAGTTCGTAGTAGAGGCCGCCAACCAGAAGGCCGACGCCAACCCCTTCGAGCAGACGGTGGAGGAGCAGCTCGCCGCCCTTCGCGCCCAGAACGAGGCCAGCAACTGGGGTATCACCGAAGACGTGCTTTCCTGGCTCGCCGATACCGCCCCCGCCTGGCCCAAGGGCAAGGACGCGTTCCGTAGCCTCCGCATCCGTTGGGGCGAGGGCACGAAGGGCGTGTACCTCACCTTCGAGCGTCACTGGGAGGCGATGCAGCGCGTCCACGCCAAGCACTGGCGCTGGGAGCTACTGCACTCCAAGCCAATGTCCTATGATGGCAAGGACGTGGAGTGGCTGCGGCTCTTGAACGGCAATGAGACGCACCACGCCGTTGTCGAGTGGGTCATCATCAACGACCTCTCGGCCAACCGCAAGCGGAAGGACATCACGTCGGTGCGCAATGCTCAGTCCCTCGCGGACGAAGGCCTGGTGCTCGCGTGGCTGTTCCCGAAGCGTGTGGATGCCATCGACTACGACAAGAACTGCTCCTGGTACTGCGCTGGCTACGAGGCCAACGTCCCCGAGCACGACGGCGAGGAGTGGCAGAGCGTGGTGGTCGTGAACCGCTACACCGATTCTGGCGGGGTCCACCTGAGCGCCCTCTTACGGGGCAACGGCGGCCCCGGCTGCTCCGTTCCCCCTCGGGTAGTGATACTCGGTACTTGAACACTTGGCGTTCGGAGGCCTTGGGACTTGTCCCTTGGCCTACTGGCGCGAAGCGCCTCGCCGCATCCGGATTTTCGATCCTATGAAGGGTCGTATCTCTCTGGGTGCGGCTCTTCTTTTTCAGAAACTTTTGATAAACTTGTCCGCGGAAAGTAGGCCAGTGCGTCCCCCGAAGCTCCGAAGGTCATGCACCCATCGAAAATGCATCGTCATATCTCGGTCTCTGCGCCCACGCCGATGCGTATGAACTCGGACGTGACATACGGAATAAAACAAACGGACCAAAACACAACCTATAACGCAATACTGGCAGCAATGCCAGTATTGTTTTTGTGTTAAACTTTCTCACGATTTCCAATGCCCTTATGCATCACGTCCCCAGAAAAACCGCGTTTAATATCGCAGTAAAAAAAAGCAGCGCTGGCCTAGGAGTTTTCACGAATGTTGCCATTCCAAAACGACGATTCATCATTGAATACTGGGGTGACATTGTGACTGAAGATGAGGCAAATCACATTGGTGGAAAATATCTTTTCGAGCTTGGCAATGGAAGAACTGTCGATGGAACAACTCGAAAAAATATTGCTCGATACATCAACCATTCCTGTTTACCAAACTGCGAAGTAGAAACTCTTGGAAATAAAATCTTCGTCTATTCTCGCCGTGCAATCAAGGCAGGAGAAGAACTCACATACAACTACGGCAAAGACTACTTTGAACACTTCATCAAACCACACGGATGCCGATGTAAAAAGCATCAAACCCCATAACAAAAGATCGCCTTTGAAAAGGCGATCTTTTTCTTTCTACTCTTCGTCAGCGTCAAGAAGCTCCAGAATGTTATCAAGTTTACGTTCGATTGAGCGTAAACGAGTTTCAATGTCGTTGCCGCCAGCATTCTCTCGTGGAGCGAAAGGCTTGCGGTCTCCGTATGAAGGGCGACGGTCATCACGGCGATCATCTCGTGGAGCAAATCCAGAGTCGTCGGTACGGAAACAGTCGCGGCACTTTACCGGGCGGCCTTCACTTGGGAAGAAAGGCACCTGGCATGGCTTGCGGCAATCGCTGCAAATCGCGTCATGCAATTCTCGTGGAGCAGACTTTCCTCCGCCAGCACGATTCCAAGAACCCTTTTTACTGAACTTTTGGTCACCAGTTAAGCCTGATCGTGGAGCACGGAAGGAATTAAACATAGGATTTCGCGAATGTTAGCAGAGAATCAGGAATACTGCAACCCATGACCCCTTTTTAGACATTGATCGCAAGATTAATCGAAACTTTAGCTATTCTTCGAAGGTTAAGATTGCCTTAAATCTTCTAAGATCTTTGCAAAGAGAAAATAATCTCCATCTTTTCATCTAATACAGGGTCGCCGTCGCCATGAATTGCATCCAAACTCAACCCATTCTGAAATCGTGATGCTCTCAAAAGCCTCTCAGGAGCGCTATCAGAAGATTCATCATGGACCGCAATAAGTACGGTTTCACCCTCAGGCTGTGCGAGGTTATGTATTCGATATTCCATCGCTTGTTGAATAGAAAGCGGCCTAAGCCCAATCTTCTTTGCTTTTTCAAATATCTGAGAAGCTGTTGGCTTAGCTCCGAAATCAAAATTCTCAATTTTCATTTGTCGCAATAGCACCTTCTCTTCAAAGCGTGCAGAAAAATTATTCAGCGCGGCCAGCGTCACCACGCTTTGAGACAAATGAATTCTTTTCTCTCGGCATGTATCAACAGCATCCTCACGAGCAAGACTACCAATCAATCCTTTTTTGTTCGTAATAAAATCCACACAACGAACTCGACCATATGGGAAATGCGTACAAACATAGGTGATTCTTTCGGGCAATTTCGCAAGAACACCGTCTTCAATGGATCCAATGTAAATTCTCGTCTCTTCTGTTATTCCATCAATCGAATGAGCGACTTCATTACGAGAAAATAAACGGCTAAGATCCTCGGCGTGATTGCGCTGACTTATCATACGTTCGATGCGAGGATCCCTATACTCACCAAAACTCTCGATCTCATGATCGATTTCATAAAGAAAAGCCAATTCATCTCTCGAGAGTTCAGCCTTAGGATCTTTGCGAAGCTTCTTCTCTATAAATAAAAATTTTGCTGTATCAACGGTCTTTTTTAGATAACGAGATCCGTCTGAAAAATCTTTAAGTTTTTCCTGAACTAATGGAAGAACATATTCATCAACATTTTGGTAAGACTCGGTTCCACGAACTTCTGCAATCTTACCTCCCTCCATTCGGATCGCTGCACGAGGAACTGTTGGCTGTCCGTTATGATCATGAGAGAAATAGATATAAAAGTCCCCCTTTTCCAACTGTTCTTTTGCGGTATTCTCCATGGCAGTACACCATCCACTCTCGCTAAGTGCTTGGGCTAAATCCTTATAATCAGGTCCTTGTTCGTACTTTACCCAGCATCCTTCAGCATTCGTCAACGGTTCCCTAAAAAGCCTTTTAGCCTTCTTAATTCCAAGAGCGTAAAAATCCATAAAACCTTGGCCGTATTCATCCTCATCATATTCGTCGTCCTCCTCCTCATTTTCTACGGAATGGATAATTGTCGGCTTCGTGAATCGTTTTGCGCTCTGCTCAAAAGTAAACTGTAAGGCTCTTGTGTCAAGAAAAGGAAATGGTTTCGCCGTACCTTTCGATCGCTTTTCAAATGTACCGCGTGCTTGATCAAAGCTTCCAGAAGAGATAACACCACGCAATGCCCAGTAACGAAACCACATCGGAAAATCGGTATCGCTGTCTGAAAAATAATCGATCCATCGATTAAGCGATTCTTTCTGTTCTGTTATAACTCGCTCGATAATCTTCTCTCGAAGCTCTGCCTTTCCACGAATTCGCTGCTGAGACACGATGTAATCTTCAGGAATCTGATCTGGACTAATAATAAATTTACGATAAAGACTGCGCTTCAATGCATCAATGCCTTTTTTACGAGACTCAGAATCTTCACGATCCAAAATTTCTTGAAAGCGACCAAAATAATTTTCAATACGAGCAGTGGGATTTTGGGGAACTTTATTTGGGAAAGATAAGACCTCCGAAAATTCATCCGAGCTTTTTTTATTCTCTGCTCGCCTTATTCTTTCAGTCCTTCGTGCGGCAGAATCGACAGCAGGATCTTTATGCAGACCATATCTTTTTTGAAACATTGCCGGCAAGCTCGGTAGGTCCATTTTCGACATATACATTAAAGAATACTACAAAATGAACCTCCGCGCAGCAAGCTGACGCGGTATCAGTGGCTAAAATCGAAGAGCTTGAGTTGTGAAGCGTTCCGTGGTTTTCCTTGGTTTTTGACATACGACTGAATCACGTCTTTGTTCC
>Ga0172379_10000531_pt1 | contig 94317 bp, 98 predicted proteins | sample GrowelOW334metaG_FD_119756 | JGI IMG/M metagenome (GOLD analysis project Ga0172379, IMG submission 119756) | Groundwater microbial communities from an aquifer near a municipal landfill in Southern Ontario, Canada - Groundwater well OW334 metaG | ecosystem: Environmental > Aquatic > Deep...
ATGAGCAGGATCAGGATGATTATGAGGACGGTGGAGGTTTTTTTCATGCAAGTTTTGCTATTTTGTACAATTCGGTGGACACTTGAGACTGTTTATTGCGGTAGCGACACGATTAATAAGTTGTTTTTCTTGTTCACGCATATCTTGTAGCACAATTTGGTCAACACCCGAATCCCTAGAGTACGCCTCAATATTAGCACTCATTGCTTCCAAAGAAGCCTTCATCTTCGAACTATTATAAGAAGCAGGTTTAGAAATCTGAGTGTTGAGATCTATCGCATAATTTGCAAATCCTAAGTAGGCGCTAAGAGTTTGATTTTGCGCCGGGGAAAGGGCCGGACCATATTGATTGTATATAGCGATTACAGTTTTAGATTGGTTCTGCAAACATTCTAGGTTGTTTGATGTATTGAATGCACTGGAACCTATCGCACACTGAGCTACTGCTTTCTGCATCGTTCCTAAGGCGATACCAAAGTTGACGGTGCTTTGAGAGGCCAACAATGATGATTGGGCTTTTTTCAGCTGTGTGCACAGTGCATCGAGATTTCCACCTAACAGGAGTGTTGGTGAAGATTGCTTACAAAACTCATCGATCTGATCCCGGGGTATTGACGAGTCATTCCCTCCCTTTATAGATTCAGCCACGATCTTATTTTTGATGTCCACTATAGAGTCAGTCGCGACAGTAATATCATTTTTTGCGGATTCTACTTGATTCAAGATACTTTTGAACGCCGCATTAGATGAAGTAGCATCTTTTTTTAGTTGATTGAATAGCTCGTCTAACCCCGAGCCCGCTTGGTATGTGATTTTGAGTGGAGTAACCAGGTCCGACTTGATGCTGACCAGCCTTGGGTCGATCGTGCGCAGGATGAGATATGAAGTGAGCACCAGGAGCAGGCCGTACAGAGCATTCCTAGCTCTATCCAGACCGGCGGTCTTGCCGGACCATGAATCAGTAGTCATATACTGCAACCCCCCCATCACCAACATTAAGACGGCTCCGGCCGCGGCCAGGGCGATGATCAGGTTGAAGGCATACTGTACGTAATTTTGAAAATCGATGCTATTGTTCAAGCTTCCAGACCCCCCAGGGCAAGTCACCCCATTACCTTCAATACATGGTAGAGGCGCGAGTGGAGTATATTGGGCGTAAGAAACCATCGGCGAGAACAAAAGCCCGGCCATAACGGCGATGATCAGGAATTTTTGAGCGGTTGAGTTGGTTCGGGCCATAGTCATAATGTATAGCTAAAAGTTCGTCCCCGTATCAGATGTGCCGGCGGAAGAATTGAAGATCGCTGAGAATGCGCCACGTGCCTGTTGGAGGATGTCTTCCTTGTTCTCGATGTTCAACTGCACATTTGATGACCCGGATGTCTGGTCAGGGGCGCGCAGTGTCACTGATCGGTTGGATGCTAGCTCCGGACGTACGATCCCGTTGATGAGCCAGGTCAGGGAGAGGTCTCCCAGGTCGGACGATGGCATGTTGAACCCGTAAGGCACCGCCAAAATACCGACCTCCCTTTGTGTCCCTATATAGATATTCCTTCCGACGGCGTTATTGAAGAGAGGGCCGTACAGCGGGTCGTTGCGGTAGAAGGCCAGAGAAGGAGATCCTGCGGCGACCGAGGTCAGTCCGACGCTCTGTGCCGAGCCGTCACGAGTCGTGACCGTCACGGTGAGATCATAAGGCCTTGGGATGATGTTGCCTTGGATGTTCACTGATTGCCGACCATATCCTGATTGATTCTCCAGAACCTTGTCGTTCTGTTGCCATTTGTAGACCAGAGTCTTTGGGTCATATTCTACGCCGGAAGTATTAGCGATATGCGGGACGGCCACGATCTTGACGCTATTTTGGTACGCTACAGGAATCTTACCTCTGAAAAATGGTGGCACATAACCGGCTGGCTCGATGATGAGATCTATAGAACCTGAACTTATGGTGATGGAATTGTTGAGAACAGCTCCATCACTAGCCACGGCGGTCACATCTATCACCAGTTTCTTGCCGAGAGTTGGTGCCTTGACGGTGAGAGTTGTGACTCCTACCCCTTTGGCGAGCGTTTTGCCCGCGGAGACCCAAGTCAAGGTTGCGGCGTGGATGTCGATATTGAAGCTCTTGGCCGTGATAGTAACATCTTGATTCGGTACGGGGTTGCTCGCGGATGGCGATAGATCCAGGCCGCCGATTGTTGATGGCAGGCCTTGGGCAGAGACGGTAGTGGCGAGGATGATGAAGGAAGCGACAAAGAGTAGGACAGAACGTTTCATAGCTTCATTTTATCAGGATGTGAGAGGATTTGCGATGTGTGGTTATACACGGATGGATCTATTTACCCCCACCACTGCCGCCACTGCTCCCTCCACCAGAACTATTTCCTCCACCTACGCTAGTGCTACCATTTGCACCCCCAGCACCCGATGTTTGACCAGAATTGGTGTTTGGGGGTGTTCCTCCAGAAGGGGCCGTAGATGAACTAACTCCAGAGGATTTTTGGGAAGAATCACTGTCTTTTGTTGTTTGTTTAGTATTTGTATCGAATGATGTTCCCATCTCTCTGCTTGGACCTCGACTCCCATTCATGTTCAACGGTTGTCGCGGTGAGTCGTCTGGTTTGCTAGACGAAGCTTCTTGGCCTGAAGTCCTGGGCAGCGGCGCCCTTACACCATTTTGATTCAAGGGAGAGTTGATCCCAGCCTTGCCTTTTGTGAGAGATATCCCTGTCTTATCCTCTATCCTCGAGAAGACGATGAGCACGACTGTGCCGGCCATGATCATAGGGAGCGCTTGTACTGCTGGGATCATCTCGGCGACCGTAGATATGATGGAGGTGCTCAAACGGCGGCCATTGATGATGCCAAAACCTTTTAAATATAGGAAAAAGCTGATGAGCACCCAATACACCGGGCCGATGACATCTCCTGCCAAGGGGATGAGGGTGAGGAGATCCGCGAAGGCCGCGAAGAAGATCATCGCGACGATCGCGAAGGCACTCAAGCGATAATTGACGGGGCCAGCCATGACTTGATTATAACAACAAGCGAGGGCTAGAGACAGCTTTCCGGCTATTGCCCTGCCGCCTCGAGGTCTCTCTTGGACTGCTCTATCTGCATGACTTGGGCCGGGTTAGTAGTGATGATCTGATCCTCGGTATAGGAGGCGCGAATCTGGATGGCCACGTGCTTGAGGCCTACGAAGAACATCCCCTCGCCCACATCTGATTCCATGAGCAGGAACTTCTCCTCGTCAGTCAGGTTGAATGTCTTCTGGATATGATCGATGATGGTCGGCGACTGCTTGAGCAGGATCTGAATGGATGAGTTGGTCAGGATGGGCAAGCCATAAGGGGATTTCAAGAAGTCATCCACATCTTGGGTGATTGTAGCTAGGCCGAGATAGTATTTGCGGCCTCTCTTGGCCAAACCGAACAGGAATGAAGCCGTATCTTCTGATTTCATCATCCACCATGCCTCGTCGATGACCAGCAACCTCTTTTTCTTGATCTTCCTGACGGCATTCCATATATAGTGCGTGACGATGTACATGGCCACCGGCTTGAGCTCGTCTTCCATGTCGCGGAGCGAGAAGACGATGAATTTGTTGTTGATGTCCACATTGGACGGGCGATTGATGAAGCCGGACCAGGTGCCCTTGGTGTATTTGGTCAGGCGCTGGACCAGCGAGTCGGCCCCTTCCATGCCGGCCAAGACCATCTCGAAGTCCGAGAGGAGCGGCGGTTCGACATTGTGGAAGTCTGACTCGGCTGTGATGTCCTTGAGGGCATAAGTCTCGGTGATGGCGCGATCGATGATAGCGTCTTCTTCCTGGGATAGCCCGCCCAGCATGATGCGGAATAGGCCGACCAGGTTGATGATATTGGAGCGTAGGACATCGCCGCCGGACTCATCCTCGCCGGGGATGGGCAGGTCGAACGGGTTGATATGATGCTCGGAATTGAGCGAGATATTGAAATATTTGCCGCCGGTGGCTTGAGACATGTATTCGTACTCTTTCTCCGGGTCGATGACGATGACATCGGCGTCGAACATGAGCGTGCGGAGGATCTCCAGCTTGGTGCAGTAGGATTTACCGGCACCGGCCATGGCGAAAGTCACGGAATTGTAGTTTTCCAAGGAGAATCGATCGAACAAGACTAGCGATGAGTTGTGCCTGTTGATGCCGTAGAGTATTCCCTTGTCGGAAGTGAGGTCGAAGGAGACAAATGGGAAGACACTCGAGAGCGGGGACGAGTTGAGCTTCGAATGTACGGCGAGCTGGTCGTCCCCGATCGGGATGACGCTCTTGAATCCCTGCTCCTGCTGGAAGAGGGCCGGCTTGAGGTAGACCAGCTTGGATTCGAGGACGGACTTGATCTCAGACTCGAGCTCGTCGAGCTCGTTCTCATTGTCGGCGAAGATAGTGATATAGACTCCGACATCGAAGAGGTGCTCCTGGGCCTGCATCAGCTGATCGCGAAGGGTTTCGAGGTCCTGATAGGCAGTGTCGAGAGCCGGGTCGCGCACCAGACCCTTCTCTTCGCGGCGCGAGATCTGGCTCTGGACCTCAGCCACTTTCTTCTGGAAATGGCGCAGGACCCTGGCCGTATCTACCGGATGGATGAAGATCGAGACATTGAAGACCTTGTCTAGATTGATGATCGGAGCGAACCAGCTCTCCTCGAGGAAGCGCGGGTATGAGATGACGAAGAGCGTCCGTCCGACTTTCTCGCCGAGATTGACTTCCTTGGGGCTGACTTTGAGAGCCGACGGAGCGATGACATCGCGGAGCTCCAGGACGCCGGCTTGATAGATCTCTTCCGGCAGGATGGAGACGATCGGCGAAGCCTCTTTCTTTTTGAATATATCGAATAGACTCATGATATTTTGATGGGCTTCTCGGTGTCTCCGGGGTTGAAGATCTTGTAGAACAATTCTACCACCTCTTCGGTGCCGAGCTCGGCGGTACGGATGCCGCAACGCACTAGGCCTTGCTCGACTACGGCCACGCGCTGCTCGAGCTGGCCCCGGTACTCCTGGAATTTCTCGTCTTGGGTCTGGGCGCCGCCGTCCGCGGACTTCTTGCTAGGCATGATATTGGAGAGAGGGTTGCCCTTGCCGGCCGCAAGCGGCGGATCATAAGGGACCACGATGAAGAAGCTCTTGGTCATGATGTTGGTGTTCTCCACGAAGGTCTTGATGAACTCGATATACTCCCTGACCTGGATCTTCATGAGCTCGGAGGGCTGTTCCTTGTAGCGGTCTTCGAGGAGGGCGATATACGGCCTGATATCTAGCTTCTTGGACTGGACGAAGATCTGGATCGAGAAGTCGAGCGAGTTCAGGAAGTTCTGGAATTGCATCAGGATGGCGCTCTGCTCGTCGGAAGACTTGAGGGCGAAGTTGAGCGAGGTCGCCAGGACGAGCGCCCTCATGCCGCCGCTCTTCAGGATCATCACGCCGTCGCGGATCTCCTGGATGGGGACGAAATTCTGGGTTGTCTCTGATTTGGTGGCCATTATCTTTGGTTCTTGTTCGAGTATATGCTCTCTTTGATGTCTAGACTCCACGACAGATCCTTGAGTTTGCTATCGGAGATCTTCGGCACCATGATCGAAGCATAGTTCTTGGCGTCCTTGATCGCGGTCTCCGTGTCTTTTGGCCGCGGCTTCTCCTCTTTCTTCCAGATGAAGAGCTTGCTCCGGAAATAATATTTGAAGGCCGATTCCACCACATTGATGAAGGGGCGGTTGTTGACCTTGTAGAAAGCCAGCATCCCCACGATCACCATGATGACGACGATCGGCAGGATGGCCAGGACGATGCTGTTGAATATGACATAGAGCAGGAATGATAGCCCTCCCCCGCCAGCCAGGTAGATGAACTGCTTCAGCGTGAGCGGGCCGAAGATCTTGTCCTCTACTTCGATGAATTGAGGCACTTGGAAACGCATTGCGTGTATTATACCTCAATTTATTGGTTCAGTTTACTGTATCGGCTCGCGATATCGGTCGTTGGTCGGTAGATTGTTGGGTGGTTCTACTTTTGAGGCCGGCGGAGTGTTGAGGGATTCCGATACTTTCCTGACGATCTTCTCTTCTGGGATGGAGGCCGAACCCTTCAATAGTTGATCAACTAGCGGTTCGCGGTGGATGATCTCCGGGGCTGGGGCAACCGCTTCCGGGGTTGTCCTCCTTATTAATGTCTGCGGGGTCTCTATACCGGCCAGGAGCTCCCTCTTTTCGCCCTCCGTCATGGCTTCGGCGGTTGTATCATGGCCATTCCCGCCTATAGTCGGCTCGATGCTGAAGTTCCCGGCCGCTTCGAGGGAGGCGTTGTCTACCTTTTTGATAGGTTGGATAGGCTCGACAACATCTTTTTCTTGCATGTGCGATCTGATCGAGCTGAAGATATCACTGTTCACGTCCTCGGCTATTTTTACACAGACCGACTCGGTCAACTCAGCCTCTTTGGCCAAGTTTTTGATAAAATCTTTTGATGATGCCAACCCCAGCATTGTATAAGAGATCAGATCGAATAAAGCTGATTGCTGATCTAATTTCAGGGCGTATTTCACACTAATCGCTTTTGTTTTTGAAGCAATCTCTGTAGATGTAAGAGCATTTTGGATCTCCCTAGGTAGCTGTTTGAATTTTTCTTCTAAAATTTTGTAGTCGAATTCCATGTTATTTTACTAGTTTTAGATTGGCGATTGCTGCTTCAGTAACATTTACTTCACCCACCTGACGTACTTCATCTCCACGTAAGGCTACAATTTGAGCTGCTTGTGCGGCAGTTGCTGTGCCCGCTGGGACATGTCCTGTTGTCCCAGGTGTTCCTATGGCCGGATTATTTCTGATGGCATTAGATAATGTTTTAATATCATCACGAGTACCCTTTAAGTCATCTTTTTCTCTAGTCAGCCTATCTTCCAGGACAGGTATCTGAATTGCTGCTGCTGCAACTTTATTTTTCCTTGCAACATAAGTATACAATGTATCAACTGAACCAGTGTTGGTTACACCGGCGTAATCAGCCCTTCTCTGGTTTTGGACCGTGGTTACGTTTGACTTAGCAACACCCCTGGCTCTCTTTGCGCTTGCGACTGCCGCAGTTGCGATTGCTACTGCTCCTGGAGTAGCGGCACTAGCAAGTGCTGATTGTGCGGCAGCAAGAGCTTGTTCAGCCGTCCGTACCCTGCCCTGTGCTGCATTTACGGATTTCTGATCGGCTCCAAGTGAATCTGCAAAGGCAGTCCTGTCTTTGACTTGACCAGCGAGGGTTGCATTATATCCAGAAGCAGCTGCGCGAGTTCCTTTTAGAGCAAGACTAGCCACTCGAGATTTGGATGCAAGATTTTTGAATCCTTCCATTTCTGCAACTTGGCTAGCAGCTCTACCCACCGTTCCTTGATGACTCCATTTACCAACAGCGCTTCCGACCCTACCCCATATCTGCTTGCCGGTGAGACCTGTTTTATCTATCCAGCTAGTCGCCATCCCACCCATACTCATGGCCACCACGAGCGGCATGTTGAGGAGGAATATGACGATGAAGGCGTTGACGCCGAGAGCCAGGAAGTTCGCGTACCAGGCTTCGCCGGCGGCTCCGGCCACGAGATTGCCGGCATACCCGCTCTGGAATACCGTGCTCGTGGTCAGGACACTAAGGGCCATGTACATAAGCAGGAGATATACCGGCATGAAGATGAGCATGCTGTAATACATGCCGGACCATTGACGAGCCTTATCCTGGATGGACTGGATCTGCGGCATCATGTGCGCGACGAACCAGATCGGAGAGAAGGCTAGGAGGACGAGCAGGATCACGAAGCGCGCGATGAAGGCCATCGAAGCCAGGATGAAGCTCATGGCCGCGGCAAATTCGATGACGATACCAGTCAAGCCCATCAATATGACCTTGAATGGTGCGGAAGCCGCCCCACCGCCATCGACCTCACTGAACTTGGCATTGTTATATATGTGGGTGATTTGCAACGCCTGGGCGAATATATTGGATATACCCCCAGCATTTAATGCCCTGCTTACTACACTCGGGTCTTGGAAGTTTACATTTGACGGATTCAAGCTCTGAGATGGAGCAATAGCATTGTATATTTGAGCCGAAACGATATTGGACGCGTCTATCCCCAGACTAGTGATGAAGAAACTGAAGTTGATGAGGATGCCGAAGATGACGATATTCTTGATGAGACTGCCGTAAGTAGGTCCCGAAGAGACGCCGACGATCTTGACGAGCGCCGCGTATAACAGGAGGAAGATGATGAAGAGACTGGAAACATCGCGGATGGTAGACCAGGTAGTGAATATGGCCGGGGTGGCGTCTACGAAAGCTTTGATATTCAAGGTCAGATTGATCGATACATTCAGGAGACCTCCGGCCAGCGACAGGAACCATCCCATGATCATGAGGAGAGTGTTGACTGTAGTGGCGAATAGTTGGGTGAAGAAGCCGGATAGGCCTAGTCCGAACAAAGAAGAGATCGCCTGTGCATGTGCCAAGTTGGGCGCCGCAACGATGGTTGCGATGATCAGGATGCTTGCTATGTGTGGCAGGTATCTCTTCATGTTTTATTATGGAGCGTCACAGATGGCCTGGTATCTGGCTGCATCCGTGTCGAATGTTTCCGCCTGGGCCCGCGCGTTATCTAAGTCGTTCTTCGCGGTGTCGATGGCCAGGGTCTGTTGGCCGGTGAGCTGTCTGATGTCAGTCGTTCCCGATACGCTGATATTGCTCTGGGTGCCGCCGGCCTGGCTGGTCGCCGCGACTTGTTTGGCGGTGAGGGAGGCTAACAGTGGATCAACCTTACTGGTGATGATGGTGTCGATCTCGAACCTGGAGCCGTTGCCCTTGTTCGCCAGACACGAGAAGGCCGTCATGTAGCTATTCTTGCTATCTGTGACGATGCTGATGGCTTGATCGTAGGCTGACTTGATCGAGGCTGACGAGTTGTTGTTGGATCCTGCCCCCTGGACAGATACGCTCTTCGATGCCGCGGCATCGGCTTGCAGTTGAGAGGTGTATGAATTCAGATTGTTCTGCCCGCTGCCGCTGACTCCGGAACCGCCGGAGCTCAAGGCGCCCAAACCCTTAGACAACATCTGACTGACTAGCTGTGAGACCAGCGCATTGACGACGGAGTTGATGGAGTTTGCGAGCTCGAGCTCTACGACTCCGCTGTCGGTGTGTATCTTGAGGGCGTTGGCGATGACCGATCCGGGAGTTTTGACTGTACACTTTTGAGAGCCGCTCCCGTCGGGTTTTTGAGATATGGCACTTTGGGATGTCCCGTCTTTATTTGAGGTTGCTACAAATCTCCCAAAGTCGCTTTCGCCGGAGCCAGAGCTGGTCGATGGTGGCAGAGAATCAGATTGGACATCCTCACAATCTTGCCATGACATGAATCCACCTCCCTGCTGGAGGTCTTGGCCGATCGCGGCTTTCCTCTGCTCGATGGCGCTCAAGACATCGCTATGGGCCTGAAGGTAAGATCCGTATGGATTGTTCTGCGGTTCCGTGGAGAGCGAGATGAATGCCGGCCAACCCCCTTGTGAGAAGTCGCCGCCCAAAAATCCTTGGATGCTCTGTCCATTCACGCTCGTATTCTTGGCGTTGTCGATGAGCGTGCTCAGGGTGCATCCATAACGCTGGTCCATTGGCTGTGTCTGTAGGAGAGCCAAGGACAGCCTGACATCGACATTCCATGGGGAGCACAAACCCTGGAGCGGCCCATTGTTCATTATGATTCCCCCCGTGATCTGGTCGGCTGTATCGAGCAAGAAGCCAGATGGATTGGTCAGGAAGGCCGGCGACCCATCGAATCCGGAGTTGATCCAGTTGATAGTCGCGACGGTCATCTGGTGGAGGATCTGTTTGGCAACCAAGGTAGCGAGGTGATCTAGAACGTAGTCTTTGAGATGGGTCAGGATGATGTTCCCCCAGTTGGAGATACCCGTCGGGCTGACATCAGCGACGATTGTCTGGAATCCGACGTCGCCGACGCCGAGGAATGCATATGTTCTCCTTGGTGCCATCTGGAGTACCGATGCGATGACGCACATGATGACGACGCATTTTATGATCTTGAAGTTTATTTTTTCTGAAGTGATTTTTGTCATGTTGGTTTTTTATGATCACAACCTCATCGGTACTCCCGCCGAGATGAAATAACTCTGGATATTAGTAAATGCCAAAGAGATGTTCTGTAGAGCCGTGGTCTGGAGGCTGATCGCCGCTAGTCCGCCCATCGGGTTAGTGTCTATGTGCCTGAAGGCCTCGGCGCTGTAGAGGGAGAGACTGATGCTGTTCACGAGGTTGAGATGATACTGGGCGACTGGCTGGGGCACGGGAGTATCCAAGAGACGCGCGATCATGATCCTGTATCCAGTGATGATAGGATCCAGTTGCGATAGCTGACTCAAGTCGCCGTTGGTCATGATTTGGTCGGCAATCACTGCCTCATTCTGCTGTGGCATGTAGTCCCGGAAAGTCGAGAGTATCGATTTGCCATATGCATTGAGCACAGTCGTCTCGCTTGTGGTGATCTTGAGATTGCTCATAGAGTAGGCCTTGGGAGAAGCCAGGTTGTTGATGGAGGCTGCGGCGACCTGGCTCATGGCCTGCTCAACCATCTGTTGGTCTGTGGTCAGACCCGCCTGTTTCAGTTCGGCATATTTGATCAAGAAATCCCTGCCTAGTTGGTCGCTGGGCGTCAGAGGTTCTTCTTTTTGTATTGCTCCTGTCTTGGCAGCCGCCTTGAAATCGCCGCTCTGCGTATTGGTATTCAGGAATTGTTTCTGCCAGTCAGAGTTGCTTGCGACTGTGCCGGCATCGGCGGCAGTAGTTATCGGCTCTACCCTGAGATCTTGAGCGATACCGTCGGCAGATCTGCCATAGACTGAGTAGGCCACGCCGCCAACTGCGATAACACATATCGCAAAAATCACGACAGTCTGTTTGCGCGGGTAAACGGCCATAATACTTGGCAAAGTATAGCAAATTTGTCCCTACTATAGATATAGGGTTATACCCAACCATTGATCCAGCGTCAGATCTTCTGCTCGGAGCTTGTCACCCAGTTTCAATTCGTGCCAAATCCTATTTAGGACATCCGCGGTGGCCACCCCTTCGAGATTTCTCTTGACGAACTTCCTTTTGTGGGCGAAACCGGCCCTGACGATATCGAAAAATCTCTTTATTACTAGGCCTTTTTCGGCAAAATGAGTGTTTGAGACATTCTCTATAGATAATATCGCGGAATCGACGTTAGGCGCGGGTGTAAAGGCGCCTCGTGGAACTCTCGAGATGATTTTCGGCGTCCCAAACGCCTTGACTGATATAGACAGGATGCTTTCCTTGCCGTCTTGTGCCACGATCCGCTCGGCCACCTCTTTTTGTACCAGCAGGACCATACGGTTTGGCCGAGGCTCGTATTCCAGGAATTTTTCCAGGATCGCTCCGGTGATGTAATACGGGATATTGGCCACCAAGGCGTATTTTCCGTTTCCCAGGCCGAAACTGGCCGGTTCGGCCCCCAAAATATCTGCAAGATGGAGGTTCAGCGTCTTATTCCGGATGTCTCTTTCAAATTCCACCCCGAGCAGGTTGTATGCGCGGTCGTCTTTCTCGACCGCTACTACTTCCGCTCCGGCAGAGAGCAATGCACGAGTCAACACTCCCCCTCCCGGCCCTATCTCCAACACAGTTTCCCCCTCCTTGAGTCGCGCGGCTTCGATGATCTTCGCCAGCACCGCCGGCGAATTCAGGAAGTGTTGCCCCAATGATTTTTTGGCCTTGATATACATGGGTATTAAAAGTCTATGAAGATGGCCTTGGCGCCGGTCGGCTTGCCGGGAGCGTCTTCCTCGATCAGATCCCTCTCGATATCTTCGATGAATTCCGACGGTGTGTTGACGCGCTGGGATCCATAGACCGTGCGGATGAGAGTGTAGCTCAAATGTACTTTCTTTCTAGCCCGGGTCAACGCGACATAGAAGAGGCGACGCTCTTCCTCTTCTTCCTTCTGGTTCACACCGTCTTCGTCGAGATGCTTGAATGGGAAAAGATCTTGTTCCATTCCGGCGATGAAGACATGGTCGAACTCGAGACCCTTCGAAGCATGCACCGTCATGAGCCTCACCGCGTCACTGTCCTCCTTGAGCTCGTCCTGGTCGGTGGCGAGCGCCGCGTTCTCGAGCAATGACTCGATACCCTCCATTCCGGGCAGGTGATCGTATTGCGCCGCCACCGAGACCAGCTCGCGGACATTCAAGAGACGCTCTTCATCCTCGCCGTCGCCCTCCTTGAATGATCTCTCCAGTCCGGATTCCTGGATGACGAAGCGGACAGCCTCGGAAGGTTTCTTCTCGGAGATCTCCTTGCGGATGTCGTCTAGGAGATGCCAGAAGCCATCCACTTTCTTCCTGGTGGCTTCAGGAAGGCTCTGTTCGGCCTTATTAATGAGCTTGGCCACAGTCGTCTTGCCGATGCCGCGGGTCGGAGTATTGATGGCCCGGACGATGTCGCCCCAGCTGTCACGGTTCAAGGAGGCGCGGATGTATGACAAGGTATCCTTGATCTCTTTGCGCTCGAAGAATTTCACGCCAATGAGCTGGTACGGGATGTCCTTCTTGATGAAGGCCTCTTCGATGGCGCGAGATTGGAAATTGGTGCGGTAGAGGACTGCGATCTCCCTGGCCGGCACTCCGGAAGCGATGAGGTCGCGCGCGACATCCCCGATGCCGCGCGCTTCTTCCGTCTCCGAGTATGAAGGCATGAGGGAGATCTTCTCTCCGGCCGGGTTGTCAGTGAAGAGAGTCTTGTCCCGGCGCTGTCCGTTCTTCTTGATCACGGCGTTGGCGGCGGCCAGGATATTCTTGGTCGAGCGATAGTTCTTCTCGAGGGTGATCACGACGGCGTCGGGGTAATCTTTCTCGAAGTGCAGGATATTCTCGATGGTGGCGCCCCGCCAACTGTAGATATTCTGATCGGCGTCGCCGACCACGCACAGGTTGCGGTGCTTCTCGACGAGATAGTTGACGATCTTGTATTGGATGCGGTTGGTATCCTGATATTCGTCGATGTGCACGTATCTCCACATCTCCGCGTAGTGGTTGCGGACTTCCGGCTGGCCCAACAGCAGGGCCGTTTTGACCAGCAAGTCGTCGAAATCGAGCGATTTTTCGGCAGCCAGGATGGATTCGTACTTCTCCCAGACATCGGCCACCATCTCTTCGGTAAAATTATTCGCCCGGGTTCGGAATTCGGCCTGATCGAGCCCGTCACCCTTGGCGCGGGAGATGATGTTCAGGAATAAATTCGGGTCGTATTTTTTTGGATCGATATTCTTGGAAATCATCGCCTCTTTGACGGCTCGCTTCGAATCAGACCGGTCATAGATGGTGAAATTCCTGGTCAATCCGAGGAGTTTGGCGTTTTCCCTGATGATGTGGACGCCTAGAGCATGGAAAGTGCTCACGAACGGCCGGTCGGCCCGCCAATCTCCCGAAATCGGCCGGTTGACGCTCTCATCTCCGGCCAAAAGCCCGCTGACGCGTTCGCGCATCTCCTTGGCAGCCTTGTTGGTGAAGGTCACGGCCAGAATAGAGCGCGGAGACACGCCGTTCTGTATAAGACGCAGGATGCGATGGGTGATAACTCGTGTCTTCCCTGATCCGGCGCCGGCTACTATCAAAACCGGTCCATTGACCGTCTCGACTGCCCTATTTTGTGCGTCATTCAGCAGATTCATGTGTTTTAGGAGCGGAAAGAACATCAATCACTTCCGCACTCTGATATTAGCATTAAAAAACCATTTTACAGGCGGTGCATAAGCCCAGATTGACAATACCCCCTCACTTGATACCCTTATAGGACTCAGCAAAGATAGGAGGAAAGACACGGAAGCTTGGCCGAACGGCACATCCATCATGCAAGTACATAAGTCCGAAAAAACTCAATATTCTAGGCGTTTTGAGCGCCTCATCTCCCTTACGGCTATTGCCGTACTCGTCATTTCCTTGACCTTGGCATATTCGAAGACCACTCACGCTGGTCTTCGCTCTTTTTTCACTTCTATTCTAGGCAACGAACGAGCCGTGGCCAAGACCACAGTTCTGCAGTCTTCCATGGCCAATTCTCAAACGATGGCCTTGCTCGAAGCCCCAAGTAGCCCTGATTCCAACCTAGTAAAACAGATATTGGCGGTACTACCGATCGACAGCGGCAACACCCTCTCGCCGGATCTGGCCGCTTTCAATGACGCCTCGAACAATGCCGAGCCGCTCAATACCCAGATCAGCATATACGTCATTCGCCCGGGAGATAACCTCTCCATCGTAGCCAAGATGTTCAATGTCTCCGTAAATACCATCCTGTGGGCCAATGACTTGACCAGCAAGTCATTTTTACAGCCCGGACAGACTCTAGTCATCCTCCCGGTCACCGGCATCACCTATACGATCAAGTCCAAAGATACCATCCAGAGCATCGCTCGTGATGTGGTCAAGAAATACAAGACTGATAGCGAGAATGTCGACGATGTCATCGGCGATATCCTCAATTACAACGACCTGACTCTGTCCTCCGTTCTCAATATCGGTGACCAGATCATCATCCCGGCGGTGGAGCCGCCGGTCACGGTCCAGAGCGCGTTTGTTCAGCTGGGGAAGATCCCGGCCGAGCCACTTTTCGGAGATATTTGGAACTGGCCGTCATATCCCGGTTACTATGTCTGTCCTCTACCCGGCTCTCGTATCAGCCAGAAGCTCCATGGCCACAATGGCATAGATCTCGCGATCGCCAAAGGTACCCCCATCCGAGCTGCTGCCGCCGGCACAGTCATCATCAATAGGTCCAACGGCGCATGGAACGGCGGCTACGGGAACTTCGTCGTCATCCTGCACCAGAATGGCACGCAGACACTGTATGCGCATATGTCCAAGAGTGCCGTCTCAGGTGGAGCCCAAGTCTCACAGGGTCAGACGATCGGCTATGTCGGTTCGACCGGCCTGTCTACTGGCCCGCACTTGCACCTCGAGATTCGCGGAGCACAGAACCCCTTTACGAATTCGGCCATTTGCCGCTGATCTTCTTCTACTCGATCTTTTGTCGATATTGTAGTGCCTCCAAGATATGGGGTTTTGTGATAATTTCCACTCCATCTAGGTCGGCGATCGTCCGAGCCACCTTGATGACACGATGAAATGCCCGTCCGGATAGAACCAACCTTTTTGCCGATTGTGCCAAGATATTTCTCGTCTCTGCGCTCATGTCGATCATCCTCTCGATGTCGCGGGCGTCCATCTCGCCGTTGTAGCTCTTCTTGACGCCCCAACGCCTGAACCTATCAACCTGGATGGTTCGAGCCGCTATGACTCTAGCCTTCACTGATGAGGAAGTCTCGCTCTCGGCAGTCTGCTGAGAGAGTTTCGCGTAGTCGATCTTATTAACATTCGTCCAGATGTCGAGGCGATCCATGATCGGCCCGGAGATGCGCCGCCGGTATTGTTGCAGTATTTTCGCGCTACAGGTGCACCCTCTGTTCCTTGGTTTGCCGCAAGGACAAGGGTTCATCGAAGCGACAAGGATGCATTGGGCCGGGAAGGTCACTGCTCCGCGAGCGCGCGAGATCGTGATCTCCCGCTCTTCGAGGGGCTGTCGCAATGCTTCCAAGACATTGTGATCGAATTCCGGTAATTCATCGAGGAACAAGACCCCCCGATGAGCCAGAGTGATCTCCCCGGGCTTCGGGAATGATCCGCCACCGACGATCGACGGGTACGAAGCGGTATGATGCGGTGCCCGGAATGGCGGTTTGGTCATGAAAGTACCGCCCAATACCCGCGCGGCCGAGTGTAGACTAGTGACTTCGACGGCTTGTTCGTATGACAAGGCCGGAAGGATGGAGCTGAAGCTTTGGGCCAGCATGGTCTTGCCCGTCCCCGGTGGTCCGTACATGAGGATGTTGTGTGCCCCAGCCGCGGCTATGGTCAGGGCTCTTTTGGCGCCTTCGTTGCCGCGGATGAGCCGCATGTCTTTGTGGTTTGCGGCGCCGGCCTGACGGCACACAGCCTCGTAGTCGAGAGGTTCGATCGGTTGTAGTCCATGTCCCTCTTTCAGGAATCGGACGGTCTCCGACAGAGACGATACGGCATATATATCGATGCCTTTGGCGAGCGACGCTTCTTCGGCATTGGCATGTGGGACGAATACCGTATCAAACCCTAGATTTCTGGCCTGGCAAAGGATCGGCAATATCCCTGACACCCTTCTGACCTCACCTTCCAGCGAGAGTTCCCCGAGAAACAAAACTTTTTCATATCGGAAGGTTAATTCTCCGCAGGCCGAAAGATACGAAAGGGCGATGGCTAGATCGAAAGCTGGACCTTCCTTCCTGACATCGGCAGGTGCCAGGGAGATGATGACCTTCTGATTCTTTTGCTTAGGCGAGATGTAGCCAGAGTTCTTCACCGCCGCTGATACCCTATCTTTGGCCTCTTCGACGGCGCGATCTCCCAATCCGACTATTGATAACGAGTTCAGACCGTTCGAGATGTCTATCTCGACGGTCACGATCTCTACCAAAAGGCCCGCCAGGTGGGCGCTATAGCATTTTGCGATACTCATGGACGCATTCTAGCGCCTAGAGGTTCAAGGAACGTTCAAAAAAGATTAAAATTTTCGTGAAGAAAAGTTCAAATTTTTATGAATGTTTGTGTTTTATAGATATTCTGGCTGAAGGATTGGCTTCTAGGCGCTCTGGCTCGATTGGCTTGTTACATGTCTCGCATAGCCCATATGTCCCTTTCTCGATACGTTCCAGGGCCGCGTCTACCTCCTTGAGTTGACTCTCGAGTTTGGCGGCGATGCCGCTGTTGTCCTCTAATTCCTCCAATTTATCCGCCACTTCATTCTCATCGGCGGGGTCTACCTCTAGAGTTCCGCTCGTCGCGTCCCATTCCTGTGGATTGTCCGGGTTGCGCTTGCCGATGCCGGAAAGCCCCTCTTCGAGCTCGGCTTTTTCGGCCAAGAGCCGGGCTTTGTATTTTTCCAGTTCGGCTTTTTTATTCATAGGTCAATCTTACCTTACGAAGGGGCTGTTTTCAAGGCGTGTGATGACCTCCGCGACGGCCCCGTCGTCTTGGGCCCAGACCAGGGTGGAATTGTCTATGAATGAATATACGAAATCAGTTCGGCCGCTCTCGCCGACATAAACCCGGACGTCCTTGTTCTTGACGATCTCATCCTTGAATTGTCCGCGCTCCTCGATCGTCGAGGTGATCCGCGACAGACTCAACCCCATGAAGCCCTCCCACTTGAGCATGCCCGCAAAAGCGTTCTGGAAGAGATCGGTTTTGACTACTACGAAGACGCTGTGCGAGCCGCTTTGGTTGGCATAGACCCCGAGCATCCATCGCGGAGAGATAGTGCGCAGGATGATGTCTGGGACGGGGATGCCGAGGAGGCCGGTCATGGTCGTCACGGCCGCTCGCGTCTGTGTCGCCTCGTTCGTCTCCATGAGAATGATCTCTTTTATGGAATCTGGGTTTTGTGGTTTGGCGATCTCGGATCCAATCTTGGTCAGAAGCGTCTGCGCGTTGAGCCCGCTGATCGATATAGTCGTTTGTGCATCCGAAGGCACCAGAGATACCGGTGCTTTTGGCTTTTGCGTGTCCGGTGCAGGCTGGTTGGCCGTGCCGAGGGGGCTCCGGCTGTAGAGATAATAGCCACCGCCGGCTCCGGCCGCGATCAGTATGAAGCTGAACACTATCACCAGCGCCTTCCTAAGAGAGTGGGAAGACTCCTCACTCGTCTCCTCCTTGTTGCCTATTCTCTCCTCTCCTTGTTTCCTCTTATTCTCGGCGATAGTCATGTTGAGAGCTGAAGTGCCCCTGTGTGAGAGGACTTCGGCGACATCACCCTCATAAGTTCGTAACTTTTTCAGGATATTAGAAGCCAGGCCGGGCGGCTCGGAGATGACGGATGTTGTATACAAAGGTTTGGGCGGGGTGGTGACGGGGGCTGAGGCTGCTACGGGGACAGCGGGGATCTTTTGAGCAGAGACTATTTTGGGAAGTATTGACGCCAGCTCTGATTGCATAGCAGAAGGGGCGGTAGGTGCGATTGGCACAGCAGCAATAATCGGTGTAACTGTAACGGCCGGCGGTGCCTTTGGTATCGGCGCCGGCGTAGGAGCAGGAACAGACCTAGGTGCGGCGGGCATCCCGGTGGGGGCGGTCGGTAAGATTGTCCTAGGGATTGCCTTGGGCACGAATGGCACTGTCCTTGTTGGCGAAATTGGCGAAGGGGTATTCACCGGCTGCAATACGGACGGGCTTTTCGGAAGATTACTGCCTGTCTCTAGAGGTCTGATTTCTGGCGGAGTTCTGGGAACGGTTGCGGAGGTCGTGGCAGCCATCGTCGTTGGTGCAGGGATAGGTTTGGCCGCGGCCGAAGGGATCGGTCTGTAGTTTCCCATAGTATTGATCGGTGGCCGAGGCACCGGCGTCGGCGTTGGTTTGATCGAGGTGGTTGATGTAGGTACTGGCACAGACAGCGGTTTTGTCGGCGGGGCAGGTGGTGTTTTCTGGTCCGTAGCCGGACGCATCATTGAGAAGATCTTGAGCGCCGGCGGAGGCGTCTCCCTGGCGATCTCTTCCTTGAGCTCCTTGATATTCAGATCGCTCGAGATGTCGAACACGCGCTCGCTAGCGCGTGGCGCTTCCAGATCCTGTTCCTCTGGCTTGTCGTCATTCATTGAGACTATTATAGCAACTCGCGAGGCGAGATATAACCTTAAAAACGCTTCCTAAAATCTCCCTGCCTGCCGGCAGGCAGGCTCCCAGGCGCGCGTGGCGGCCGCGGGGTCTCTGGTTTTTGGGTGAAGAAGGTCGGATTAGTCGCTTTGATGGATAGACTTAGACGGCCCTTCTCGTCCAGCCCCTTCACTACTACCGGAACCTTGTCGCCCTCTTTCAGGTAAGTTTCTACTCGTTCGACGCGGAATGGCGCCAACTCGGAAACGTGCACTAGCCCATCGGTACTCGGGCTGATCTTCACGAAAGCGCCAAAATCCATGATCTTGACCACTTCCCCCTCGAATTTCTCACCCGGCATGTATTCACGGGTCATGTTGTAGATGATCTCCTTGGCTTTCTCGGCACTACCGTCTTTGCCGGTGATGAAGATCGAGCCGTCATCCTCGATGGTGATGTCTTCGACGTGCGTGGTGTCGCGGATCTCATTGATAGTCTTGCCGCCGGAACCGATGACGAGGCCGATCTGGTCGGGCTTGACCTTCATGATGATGATCTCCGGGGCGTTCGGTGAGATCTTGGCACGCGGCGCGGCAATCTCCTTTTCGATGACGTCCAATATCTTGAAGCGAGCGTTCTTGGCCTTCTCGAGCGCCTCGGAAAGGATCTTCAGGGAGATGCCGCCGACCTTCACATCCATCTGCACGGCTGTGACGCCCTCTCGCGTGCCGGCTACCTTGAAGTCCATATCGCCATGATGATCCTCCGGGCCTTGGATGTCGGTCAGAATCTTGTATTCCTTCTCGTTCCTCATCATGAGGCCGCTCGCTATGCCCGCGACCGGGGCCTTGATCGGAACGCCGCCGTCCATAAGGGCTAGAGTAGAGCCGCAAACGGAGCCCATCGAAGTCGAACCATTTGAAGCGAAGGCCTCCGAGACGAGGCGGATGGTATATGGGAATTTATCCTTATCAGGAATGACGGGCAGCAAAGCTTTCTCGGCAAGCGCGCCGTGGCCGATCATCCGGCGGTTGGTGCCGCCGACCTTGCCCGCTTCACCGGTCGAGAATGGCGGGAAGTTGTAGTGATGCATGAAGCGCTTGTTCTCCGTGACGCTCATGCCCTCGATGACTTGGGCGTCGCCGGGCGAACCGAGCGTCAAAGCTGACATGATGTGCGTGCCGCCGCGATAGAAGATGCCGGAACCGTGCAGGATCGGCGATATGCCGCCGGCTTGGGCGAAGAGCGGCCGGAGCTCGTCCATGCCGCGGCCGTCCACACGCTTGTCATCATCGATCGCTCCGTCGTGGACCAGATCATTCACGGCCGCCTCAAACATCTCCTCGGCCATAGCCGCGTTGCCCTCTGGCAGTTTCTCGGCAAAGAGCTTCTTCCACTCTTCATTCATTTCGACCATCTTGCCGTAGCCCGGTTCCTTGCTGAAGATATGTTTGGCTAAATTTGGCCTGATCTCGGCGTCAAAAAGCTCCTTCGTGCCCGGTGTCGGCTCCGGCAATTCGACTTCCGTCTTCTTCTTGCCGATATCTTTGATGATCTTCTTCTGCCAAGCCTGGATCTTCTCGATCTCTTCCGAGGCTTTGGCCAAAGATTCATTCACGATCACTTCCGGGACTTCCTTGCTGGCGACCTCGATCATGTTGATCAGGCCGTCCTTGCCGCAAGCTATCATCTCCATGCTCATGCCGGCTTCGTCGCGTGCCTTGAAGTCGGGATTGACGAGCCAAGCGGCACCCTTCGCGATGCGCACTGTAGAGACGGGCCCGTTCCATGGGATGTCGGACGTGCCGAGCGCGAGTGAGGCCGCGATGACCGCGAGCACATCGGGATCTTCCTGCCCGATCGACAGGGTCGTGATGATGATCTGGACCTCGTGGCGCATCCGCTGGTTGAAGAGCGGTCGGATCGTGCGGTCGACGATGCGGCCAGCCAGGATGGCGTCGGTCGATGGTCGCCCCTCGCGGCGCACGAAGCGCGAGCCTAGGATCCGGCCCGTAGCATAGAAGCGTTCCTCATAATCCACCGTGAGCGGGAAGAAGTCGCCGTCGCGCAAGTTCCCCATCACCGCCGTCCCCAAGATCACCGTGTCCCCATAACGCAAAATGACGGAACCATTGGCTTGGTCCGCCAGATCGCTGAACTCGGCCGTCAGGGTCTTACCACCAACCTCGAGAGCATATTCTTTTTTCTTCATGATGCTCCGTACTCTATCAAACTCGCTCCCTCATTGCTATTTGAGATTTCCCCCTTTTTCCGGCGCGTGGAGCGGCTATTTCCTTGCGTTAGTCCGCAGAAGATATTTGTTCGGGTTCAGATCCAAGTCCATGAAGTGGTCCGTGGCTTCGATGAGTTTGGCGCTGGTGGACTTGCCGAAGGATACTACCTCTACTTGGCAGCCCTCATTCATCTGGAGATACTCGACGAGCGGCACGAAGTCGCCGTCACCAGTCACCAGGATCACGGCATCGAGCTTAGGCGCGAGCTTCACGGCATCGATGGCGAGTCCGACATCCCAGTCCGCCTTCTTGGCGCCGGATGAGAAGATCTGGAGGTCCTTGGTCTTGGTCTCGATGCCCATCTTGGTGAGGGCGTCGAAGAAGGCCGACTCTTCGCCGGATTCCGTGGAGATGACATAGGCTACGGCGCGCACGAGGCGGCGTCCGTCCATGGCGTCTTTGACGATCTGGCCGAAATTGACCTTGGAGTGATATAGATTTTTGCCGCTATGGTAGAGATTCTGAGCGTCGATGAATATACCGACGCGCTGTTCTTTGTGTTTGATTACTGACATGAAAATTTATTTACGATTTTTATTAAAATGCTATTTGGGCAATGAGGAACACTAATCCTCATTGCCATCACGACTTTTCAATGAAACTATTTCGCCAATTCAAGCTTCCTAGCGATCACCGAGTAACGGCGAGGGTGGCTCTTGCGGAGATGCGACAAGTGCGTCTGGCGGTTGGCAACCATGCCGAGTAGGCCACGGCGCGAATGGTTGTCTTTCTTGTGTTTCTTCAAGTGATCCGTCAACTCGCCGATCCTCTTGGTCAAAAGGGCGATCTGAACCTCCGGCGAACCGGTGTCTTTGTCGTGCGTGCCCGTCTCCTTGATGATCTTGGTCTTTTGTCTGGTCGTTAGCATTGTCGAACTATCATAGCATGAATGTGGCTAACAGGCAACGTTTCAGGCCTTTTCCTTCCGAATACCGCTTAAATAGGCCGAAAGTGCTATGATTATTGTATGTCGCATAATATCAAGGACCTCAAACAACGCTTCCTCGAATACCTCGAAGTCGAGAAGGGCCGCTCGCTCAAGACCGTGAGCGTCTACGACCGCTACATCACCCGTTTCATCTCCGAAACCAAGGTCAAAACCGCCGAAGACATCACCAAGGAAGTCGTCCGCGACTATCGCCTCTGGCTCAACCGCCAGCTGACTCACAAGAATAGAGCCGACAAGAATGAGACGCTCAAGAAGCGCACCCAGAACCACTATCTCATCGCTCTGCGCTCATTCCTGAAATTCCTGGCCAGGCAGGACATCAAGGCCCTCTCCTCGGAACATATCGAGCTGGCCAAGGTCGGCGAGCGTCACCTCGACCTCATCTCCCGCGAAGAGCTCCAGCGCCTGCTCAACGCCCCAAATGGTAGCGACATCAAATCTCTCCGCGACAAGGCTATTCTCGAGCTGTTCTTCTCCACCGGTCTGCGCGCGGCCGAGCTCTGTTCCCTGACTCGCGATATCGATATCAGTGCCGACAGCTTCCCTATCCGCGGCAAGGGCGAGAAGATCAGGGTAGTCTTCATCTCCGATGAGGCTCGCAGGGCCGTGAAGCGCTATCTCGACAAACGCACGGATGTCGATGACGCCCTATTCATCAGGCTCAACAAGGAGGCCTCTAGGAATGGTGATCTGGCCATAGACAAGCGCTCGATCGAGCGCATCGTGAAGTATTGCGCGGTCAAAGCTGGCATCTCCAAGAAGGTCACCCCCCACGTCATCCGCCACTGCTTCGCCACTGACTTGCTGGGCAACGGCGCCGACCTGCGCTCCGTCCAGATGCTCTTGGGTCACGCCAACATCAGCACCACCCAGATCTATACGCATGTCACCGACAGCGAGCTACAGAGGGTGCATAAGTTGTTCCATAATAAGAGGAAGTAGAGTTAAGGATTTACATCAATAATGTCCCACAGGTTTTTGAATACCTGACGCATATTTTCGGCATAGACGGCGTCGTGGATCTCGACGATGTAGTTCGGCCGCTGGCGCGTCATCGTAAATACCACATAATCCCCTACTATCCAGTTCGTCGTCGTGAAATTAAAACCTTTTTTCCAGAATTTTATGTAGCGGCCTGGGAATTTTTTCTCCTGCATCTCTTTTTCTGCTTGTGTATCATTTGAAATCAATTTGAGGTTGATCTCTTTGGGCGAACGAGTCCAGTACCAAGCTATCCATTCCTGCAAATCCTTATTCTCAACAAATGTATGATCTTGGAATCCCCACCAAGTGTGATTTTGCGACTGTATCATGCTCTGATCCCATACAGGCGCTTGTTTGTACATGAAATCTCGAATGTTGTACTCATCAATGAAACGCATCTTCGGTACAGAATAAGATTTTGAGCGCGGTAAGTTCTCGAGTTCGCCCATCAATTCCTTTATCACCTGTTTCTTTTCTGAAATGATCAACTCCTCCTTCTTGATCGCTTCTACTAGATTTTCGGGTGGCAAGGCTACGAAATATGAACCAGATCCTTGTGTGTCCTCTGTTATCACCCCCCGCTTAATGAGCTCCTTACCCACTGAGTAGACGGTCGGCCGCTTGATATTAGTCAATGTAGAGACTACGGCTGGCGATATTTTGCCGTTTTCGAGCACAGCCAAATATACAAGGATTTCCTTTTCAGTGAAACCAAGTTTTACCAAAAGGTCATTAATCATGCCCCAATGATAGCCCTTCATGTATTAGTTGTCAATACTCCATCAACAGAAAATTACCCTTATTTATCAACATTATACAGCATCTTAGCCACATTTTAATCGAAATAAGATTGACAATGGCATAAAATTATGCAATAATTATGACAGACAGTAAAGAGACACCTTGAAATAGTGGCTTGGCTCCTAAGGAGGCCGTGGTGTGCCAAAACAATACACCTAACATCAGTTATGAAAACCATCAAATCGTTTGTTGTTAGCGTTTCCCTGTTCTTGGCCGTTGGTAGCGTCCAAGCCGAGAGTGTAACCGTGAGCTCGTATGTCACGAACAAATACCTCGCGTTTGGCACTGGATCTGTGTTGAGCAATGATGCAGCCGTTCAATCGGACGCATTCATGAGCTTCAATAATGGGTTCTACGCAGGCTTGTGGAGTTCCAGAAGCCTGAGTGGTTCATGGAATGACGGCAGTCTGGGCAATGAGTTGGACTACGCAATCGGTTGGAAGGGTTCTGTGGCAAATGAGGTGACGATGAACATTGGTTCTTGTTACTTCGATGAACCACGGGCACTGACACTCGGTGTGGGAGACATTCTCAAGACCTATATGTCTGTAACTAAGGACTGCAAACTTGGTTCAGTCACACTGGGTTACGAGAATTATCTCACCATGCCGGGAAGCGGATTCCACGGTGGCAACCTGGTTACCTTGGGCGTAAGTCGAAGCTTGTCGGTCAGTGACGGTAAGTTCGGGTTGAGAGCTTCGGTGATCGGAGTCTATGACTTCGGCACACTGGGGACTCGGTCAGGATTCATCGCTCGCGGCACAGTTGGAGTCGACTGGAATGCCAGCAAACGGTTGACCGTTAATGTTCTGGGGGTAAATTGGTTCGTGCCACTCACCGCACATGACAAGCGGGTCACGAATGCCATGTTCACTACGGGTATTACTTTCAAGGCGAAGTGATACCCATGAGTTCGGAGGAACTCATAGACAAAATCCTCCACTTTGTTCGATTCATAACATAGGTTGTGAATCGATAGAGTTGATACTCTATGCTCTTTGTAAACAAGTCGTTAAGCCAACCGACTCAAAACAGGCTTACGGAGAAATAGTATATGCAAAACGCAACTGACAGTCAGCGGTTTAGTAACGTTCTCGGTGATGAGTATGATCGCTTGAAGGAGATGATGCCTCACTATGATCGGCACCAGGAGCAAGTAGCTCTGGCCTTCAGTCAGCATTCTCGCTGGCCGTACATTACGGCGCCGCGGATCTTGGAGATCGGACCTGGGACTGGCATCACGACCAAACGGTTGCTTGAAGCCGAGCCGCACGCCAGGATCGTGGCCGTCGATAACGAGCCGAAGATGATCACACAACTCCGGGCCAACCTCCAGCAATGGGGAATGTCCGAGCGAGTGCTCATCGTCGAGGCCGAGATCGGCGACTATCTCGCAGGGGTAGGGGCGAATGAGTTCCACTTCGTGGTCTCTTCGTTTGTCTTGCATAACCTCGAGAGCGGACGGCGCAACGGTCTTGTGGGCGAGATCTACCGGGTGCTCCTGCCGGGCGGCCTGTTTGTCAACGGCGATAAGTATGCCCAAGACGACGAGGACGAACGAGCTCTAGCATATAGGCGCCAGATCAGCAGGTTCAAGATCTACGACCTCAATCACAAGTCCAACTACGGTGCTGAGTGGATCACTCACTATGAACGGGATCGGCAGCCGGATCTCCTCTTCATTGAGGGTGTGGCCAAGAAAGACATGCGGAAGATCGGCTTCGAGAAGGTGATTACCACCTACCGCGAAGCGATGGAAGCAGTCATCACTGGCCAGAAGCCCGGCTAAGCTACAGGTAGAGAAAACTACCCATCAAACACAAACCGCGACTAACAATCGCGGTTTTTCTTTTTCGAATAGAACACTTCCCCATTCCTGCTATACTGAATCCCACCATGCGCATCATCTCCTGGAATGTGAACGGCCTGCGGGCGAATGTGAAGAAGGGCGGTTTTGACTGGTTCCTCAACGAGTCGCCGGATATCTTCTGTCTACAGGAGGTCAAAGCCGAAGCCGAACAGCTCGAGGAAGGCATCCGCAATCCGGCCGGATACTTCTCGTATTTCGATCATTCCAAGGGCCGCAAGGGCTACAGCGGCGTGGCTATATATACGAGAGTGAAGCCAGAAAAAGTCGAATACGGCATGGGCATCGAAAAATATGATCAAGAAGGTCGCTTCCTGGCGCTGTTCTTTGAGGACCTGCCTGCCGGCAGGCCAGGTTTTGTCCTTTTGAATATCTACTTCCCTAACGGCGGGGGCGGACCGGAGCGTCTGGCCTATAAGCTTGAGTTTTATGAGGAATTCCTGAAATACATCAATAAGCTCAAGAAGAAGGGCCATGAGATCATATTCTGCGGCGACGTGAATACCGCTCATACCGAGATCGATCTGGCTCGGCCCAAAGAGAACGAAGAGAACACCGGATTCCTCCCTATCGAAAGGACCTGGATAGACCGAGTAGTGAAGGCCGGATACACCGATGTTTTCCGACATTTTAACCCAGGTGTCAAGGATGCCTATACCTACTGGGACATGAAGACTTACGCCCGGGAACGCAATGTCGGGTGGCGGATAGACTACTTCTTCGTGACCCAGGGCGTCCTAGCTATGATTGACAAAGTCAAAATACTTGATGAAATAATGGGCTCTGACCATTGTCCGCTCGAAATACACATGAGATAGTTGTTGTGGCTTCATATAGGGCTATAAAGTAAAAAAGTTCTGATTTTTTCGCCCGAAAATGGGCGATTTTCGTTAAGCCTCCCCTTTCGGAGCTTGGTAAATCAGGTGACTTGATCTCCAAAATCAGGCAAAAGAAAGCCGCGTTTTTGATTGCGCTTTCCAGAGAAATATTGGATGCGCGAACGCGGCTTTGAAAGTCGGGCGAACCGTTAAAGAACTGCATCCTCATCTGTTCCTAAAAATGATTTGGGTGCCAGGGTGCACTGTCCAAAAATGTTTGCTCTCCTGAAAGGAGGCGATAGTGTAGATGAGACAAGTTACACTGACATTTTACCCAAGCAACAGAGGGTTGCGCTATGTGGTCGTTTCGACTTTTGAGAGAGGATCCTACCCGGATCTTCTTTTGTTTTGGAAAGAACCACCGCTACCTGTTGGTAATACTATGTCCTTTAAAGGACATAGTAAAGGACATACATGTGGATAAGTTGTGGACTAATAAGACAGGCTTAGACTTCTCTATGAGACAAAGTGTTTTTTCCTTATTTCACCTATCTTTTTCACCTCTTCCTCGTCTTTGCGTTCCCTGCCGTGTTTGGCTAACTCAACCAATTCATTGTCTGTGATTTTCAGGAGTTCCAGAGCCCTGTCTTCCAGATACTCCGAAGTGTTCAGCTTGGGATCATCCAGAACCTCTCCGAATAGCGCATGCAGGATATGCCCGATCTTTGGGCTAGCAGGAATCTTAGCTACTTCCATGAGTCGGGTCCCGTCAATCTTGAGCATGCCGACAGAAGTTGGCGACCGCAGGGCTTCCTCGATCATGGCCTTGTATTTGCGTAGGCGGTACGGGTTCTCCTTGGGCCTGCCGGTGCCTATACGGTCGCAGACGCGTAGATTCATGAGATCCCAGATGTTTTCACGGCCGACATTGACGATCATGCGCCTGACGGCAGACAGCGTGATAGTCTCGGTATCCGAGAAGAACATATGCCACCTCACCATTTTGGCCACTTTTTCGATAGTTGCACGTGAAAACTTCATTCTTTCGAGGATTTTGCGTGTTTCACGTGAACCTTTCATCTCGTGATTGTAGAAAGTGGGCTGTTTTGTCTCACGTGAAACATCTCTCGTGGCAGGCTTGGATATGTCGTGAAATAGGGCTGAAAGCCGTATATCCAGGTCCCAACCCTTGTCAGCGGCATGCTGGAGACTGCGCAAAAGGTGCTCCCAAACATCGAAAGCATGCGCTTGTGTCTGTGTAACACCGATCCCCTGTTCTAGTTCCGGAACGATGTGTTTCAAGATCCCCGTTTCGTGCAGAAGTTCGATGCCCCTCTTCGGATTCGACGATAGGACAATCTTGGTGAATTCATCCCGAATGCGCTCCATGGATACGTCCTTTATCAGCTTATTATGGCTCTTTACGGCCACAAAAGTCTCTTTTTCGATTTCGAAACCGAGCTCGACTGATAGCCGAACTACACGCATAATACGCAAGGCGTCCTCATTGAAACGGTCAACCGGGTTCCCCACCATGCGGATGATTTTGTCTTTGATATCGCGCAATCCCCCATACATGTCGACGATGTCTTTTATCGCCTCCCCGGACAAGCTGGCAGCCAGGGCGTTGATGGTCAGGTCGCGCCTCTTGAGGTCATCCTCGATCTTGTCGCTGAAATGTACCTGATCCGGATGGCGGCGATCGGAGTATGTCGACTCCAGACGATATGGAGTGACCTCGATTGACTTCAAGGTCTCATCTGTAGTTGTTTCGTTGATCACCGCTACGGTACCGAAGGTGTTCTCATACACGGTCTTCGGGAACAGCTTCTGGATGTCTTCCGGTTTGGCATTGGTAGTGATATCCCAATCGCGCGGCACCCTCCCCAGGAAGATGTCGCGGACGCAACCGCCTATAAGGTAGGCCTCAAAACCGGCCTTTTCGATGGTCTGGACGGCGGATACGATCTCCCCAGGAATAGGGCTATTTTGAGCCGTTTTCATGAGAATATTGTACTACAATTTTGGCTTTCTGACTAACTGCGCTACTATGGGTTCACGCCCTCGTGGTGAAATGGATATCACAACAGTCTTCGGAACTGTTGTTGGGGGTTCGAATCCCTCCGAGGGCACAAATATCTTTTACAAAACCGGAATCTGCGCTATACTCTGCTAACTGTTTTTGAGTATTCGATCTGCGGGTATCGTTTAGTGGTAGGACACGTCCTTGCCAAGGATGAGATGGGAGTTCGATTCTCCCTACCCGCACCAGTTCTTGTCTTTTATTTGGGTCCATTAGGAATGCCTATTAATCGTGGCTTTCGTGTGGAAACTGTGGATAAACCTGTGAATTAGGTTAATAAGAGACAAATAATATGGCCTATTTGCGTCTTTAAGGGGGCTGGGCAAATGATTTCATATGAAATGAATTACACGTGAAATACACGATTATTAGCTGTTTTTTGGCAAAATTATGCTCCATACACGCGATCTGGGGATGATCGGAGAAGACGTCTCTTGCACCTTCCTAAAGAGACATGGTTTTGAGATTGTCGCTAGAAATTACCAGAAGAAATGGGGAGAAATCGATATTATTGCGCGAAAGGGAGGTGTGACCCACTTCTTTGAAGTCAAAAGCGTGACTTCTGTCCATGACGAACGATCACGTGATGTCCATAGACCGGAGGACAATGTCCACGGCCTGAAGGGGAGGCATATCGGCCGCATGATCGAGACATATCTATCGGAGAGCCGGCTCGGCCTAGATGCCGAATTCTATTTCCATGTCCTTTGTGTATACATGGATCTCGAAACGCGTCGCGCCAGGGTAAAATGGGTAAAAAATGTTATTTTGTGATAGCATGTCTGAACAACGGGGCGTGGTGTAACGGCTAACATGCCTCTTTTGGGAAGAGGTGACTCCGGGTTCGAATCCCGGCGCCCCGACACGAATCATCATGGAACATCCAATATACGACAGATCACCAATCATCAAGAAGATCGTAGGCGTCTTCGATCGGCTCGAAGATCGCGTGCGTGGACACTTGAGCCACTACCCGGTGCTCTACACATTCATCGGCGGCATAGCGATCGTGCTCTTCTGGCGCGGCGTCTGGCACACGGCGGACATCCTTCAGGCCAAGGGCGGTTTCTTGGGCTGGCTCTTCTACGAGCCGACAAGTCTCATCATCGTGGTGGGCATCCTGCTCCTCACCGGCCTCTTTGTCTCATACTTCATCGGGGATACGATCCTGATCAGCGGTCTGAAGCGCGAGAAGAAGAGCACCGAGAAGACCGAGAGGGAGATCAAGGAAGAGGAGCACGAGATCGGGCAGATGCGTGACACGATCAAGGAGATGAAGAAAGAGGTTGACGAGATCAAGGATTTCGTCGAACATGTGGCGACGGAGCACGAGGCCGCGCATCATGGAGCGGGGAAGGGGGAGGAGAAGAAGTAGCGCAGTACCCCAAAAAACGAGAGCGGGACTAGTTTAATGGTAGAATAGGAGTTTTCCAAACTCTTGGTGGGAGTTCGATTCTCCCGTCCCGCACAATCGAGATCATTTTTTGCTATCAGTGAGTGACCAGAGCGTCTTGAGCACCTCCTTCATGTTGTGTGCGAGCGTGGAGTCGTGGATCTCTACGAGGTAGAAGGGATGCTGGCGGGTCACCACCATGACCATATAGTCGCCGGATATCCAGATGCTGGCAGTGAAATTGAGCCGCGGTAAGAATCTGAGGTCCCTCTTTGTCCTCGGGATCTTCTTTTCCATCTCGCGTTCGATCCGTGAATCATTACTCAATATCTTGGAGGTGACGCGTTTGTCCCGATATTCCTTAGTCTTGCTAATCCACTCGATCCATTCTTCATAATTCTCTACCACGCTATGGTCTTGGAAGCTCCACCAGACGCCATCTCCCTTGTAGAGCTCTTTGACCCATTTAACCCCGTTGTCATACAGGAAATCCTCCATATTTTCCTCCGCAATAAAGCGGATCTTGGGCACAGGATAATTCTTCTCTGAATGGATCAATCCGATCTCGTCGATAGCCTCCTTAACTAGCTTCTCCCGGCGCTTGAGCTCCTGTCGCGGATGATCGATCAGCTTCTCCAGGGCTGTCGGGGGGAGAGGAGATAGATAAAGAGTCTTGCCACCCAGATCTTCCGCGATGACCCCTTTGCTCAAGAGACTCTTATAGACGCTGTAGACCGTGGCCCGGTTGATCTTGGTCAGGCGTGATAGTGCGGCCGGCGTGACCCGGCCGTACTTGAGGAGCCCAAGATAGACCCTGCTCTCCTTATCGTTCAGACCGATCATGCCCAAAGTCTCACTTATTGACATGCGGCTACTATACCTGTTGTTGAGTTTTTGTCAACACTTGTTCAACAAAAGATAGCAAAATAAGTGATTTTCCTGTAGAACAGCGGGATGAGGAAATACACATTGCTAATCACGTCTATATTATTGGCCTTGGTATTAGTCATTACCTTGGCACTCAGGTATGAGAATCCCGGAAACGAACGGCGTCATATCGAAGTTGGCGTCCTCCTTCCACTATCGGAGAACTTCGCGTGGTGGGGAGATATGATCAGAGATAGCATCGCTGTTGCCCAGAGCGAGGGATACGCCGGGGATTTTGAATTCATATATCAAGACACCAAATGCAATACCAAGGACGCGGTCAGCGGCACGCAATCCCTGAAGGCCTTGCACCCGTCCATGCATATGTTCATCGTTGGTTGTGATAATGATATGAAAGCGATGTACCCGCTGCTTGATGCGCGTGATGATCTGACATTCATGGCGGGTCTATCCGGAGCGGATCTCTATGAGTCCGGTTTTCCGACGATCAACCTGGCTTATCGTTTGGAGGCCGAAGCTACAGAGGCAGCCAAGTTTGCTTCAGAGAGATTGGGGGTGAAAACCCTAGGTATCATCACAGATAACGGTACTTTTGGCGGAACATTGAACGATTCAGCGACGGAGTATTTCAACGGAGTCGGCGGTAGAACTATTTCGGAAAAGATCAAATATAACGAACCTAGCCCCGAGACTTCAGTTCTGAAGATCCTTGCGGGTAAGCCTGATGCGGTATATATGCAAAACGATATTCCTGCCATGTCGGCCATCCTCAAACGTTTGAATCAGATGGGGTATAAAGGAGATCGAATAGCCTACTATGGCGGAAGAGATCAATCCTTGATCGATACTGCCGGGAAGGCAGGCGAAGGACTGTATGTTCCGTGGGTTGTTTCTGATATAACTAACTCAACCCGTCAGAATTTTGAAGCGAAATTCAAGGAAACGTACGGAAAAGATCCATTTGTTACCGCGTACTTCGTATATGATGGCCTTATGTTGCTGGATGAGGCAGAGAAGTCCTGTGGTACAGATGTCAGATGTATAGAGAAATATTTCTATGACAAGGATGACTTCGTGGGTACTCTTGGAAAAGTCAGATATCAGCCAAGCGGCGAAGTAGAGCGCGATTTCTATTTCCAGCAGATCAGAGATGGAAAGTTTGTTGAGGTGGAGTAGGTGATTATTGATTGGGGCGTGCGGTCTACGGAAAGATATGCTTAAATGAGCGTATGAAAAAGCTAATTTGGTTAGTTGCAGTGCCAATCGTCATTGTCATCATCATCTTGGCGCTCTCAAGGTCAGTACAAGATAACACTATCAAACTCGGATTTGTCGGCCCGCTTACTGGTTTTGGCGCTGATTTTGGGGAGGAATCGAAGATCGCAGTGGCTATAGCTGTCGAAGAAATCAATGCAAATGGTGGTATCTCGGGCAAAAAAGTGAGCGTGATCTATGAAGATGGAAAGTGTGGTGCCAAAGATGCTATCACCTCAGCCCAAAAGCTCATCTCAGTCGAAAAGGTAAAGGTAATCATGTCGGTGTGTGGTCAGGAGTCGTTGGCCATCGCTCCAATCGCGGAAAAGAACAAGGTCCTGATGATGGCCCTATGGTCTACCCATCCAAAACTGACAGGAGTTGGGGAATATATTTTCAGAAATGCCTATTCTGATGAAGACACAGGCAAGTCTATGGCCCAAGAAGTAGCCAGGAGGTATGACAGTGTGGCTATCATGACCGAGCTCAATGAATACTCGATTGGTTTGAGGGACATTTTCGAGAAATACTTCAAGGGCAAGGTCATTGAAGAGAATTATTCTCCCGGCACCAAAGATTTTAAAAGCTATATCCTAGACATACTATCCAATAAGCCTCAAGCCGTAGTAATGAATCCAAGCTCGGCAGCCGATGGCCTAGTCGCCTTAAGACAGCTTCGGCAACTTGGTTTCAAGGGCCAGTTGTACGGCAACTATTTTGGAAGCGTGAATGACGTGCTCCAATCTCCTGAGGCTCAGGGCATGGTGTTTTTCACTGATCCAGTCGTAAGGGACAATGTCCTTAGGGAAAGTCTGTATGCCAAATTCCAGTCGACGACTGATCGTAAACCAAATTATGACTTTGCTGTGGCGATATCCTATGACTCTGTATACATTCTTAGGCAGGCCATAGCAAACGTTGGAACTGACCCTTCAAAGTTGAAAGATTATTTGCACAGTATGAAAGACTTTATTGGAGTAATGGGAACTTATGGATTCAATGATTGGGGCGATGCCACTGGATATGTTCCCTCGATGAAGCAGATTAAGAATGGAAGGGTCGTCGATGTCGCTGAATAAATTCCACCTATATCTCCTTCAGCCCCACCAATCCACTTTTGTCGATGGTCACATAAGTCGATGGCTCGTTGCAGAATGAGCCGGAATTGACGAAGAGGATATCGCCGCGCGTGTCGACATGGGCGATGTGGGTGTGCGAGCAGATGACTACATCGGTGTGCTCGCGGGCGCCTTCGGCGAGAGCCAGTCTCTTCTGGCGGCGGGAGATGCCGAGGAGGATCTTGGTAGCATGCTTCAGGGCGATCGAGACTCGCTGCTTCTTGCCGCCGAAGCGCTGGATGAAGTAATAGATTTGCGTGAAGATCTTGGTGGTGCTGGGAAGCTTTCTCACCAGAGTGTCGAACTCGTCGCCGTGCAGGCACAGGAATTTGCGTTCGTTGACCATGAAGGCGTGGTTGTCGGCGATGCGGATCCGCATCTTCTTGACCATCTTGTCCATCTCGCGGCCGTGGTTGCCGCCGACCATGATGGTTGGGTGGGTCTTGGCGATGTCGGAGAGGAGGGTGAGGACCTCCCAATGTTCGGGGGTGAGCTTCTCGATGTCGGCCGAATCGAAGAGGTCGCCGTTCACGATGAGGTTCTTGAAGTGGGTCTCTCGCAAGACGCGCAGGACCTTCTCTGGGCGGCAGACCTTGGATCCGAGGTGGATATCGGAGATGAGGAGCGTATGGCAGTCGGTCATATGCGGGTATTATACATAAAAACGAAATTAAGATACCCCCTTGGCGGGATTCTGTCTGGGCGGCAAAGAGCTCCAAATATACGAGAACAGCTTAGTCAGCATCTCCGCCACGATCGGCGAATCTATGAGGATGGAGTAGATTTCCTTATCCTTGAATGAGAAGAAGGCCACCAGAGAGCCGTTGATGTCGACTGACCCGAAGAAAGAGAATTCCTTGGGCATGATTCTGGTCTCACGGTACTCGTTGCTGCTGTAGTCCTCAGTCATCGGGGTGTCGTAGGGGACGATGAGCTGGGTGAATGCCTTGGTTTTATTCTTGCGTATCCTCCAATCGTGGAAGTACTTCGGGAATTGTTCCGTGAGCCAGTAGTCCGAATAGACATAGAGCCTCTTGAGTTTTTCCTTCTGGATATTATCGAGGAGGATCTCAAAGACTTGTTTCACTCCTTCCTTGCCCAGGTACAACTTGGTGGTCGGGTTGACGACATCGGTGTTGAACAGTTCTATCAAACCAGGGAAGCTCTCATTGAGTGCCTCCTCCTTGATCTTGACGAGTTCCCGCAGCCTCTTCGGGCTTTCCGGCGAGTAATGCCTGACGCTATTCTTGAGCCAATCATTTACCAGGCCGCGCTTGCCGAGCCCTTCGAGCAGTTTGTATACAGTTGTACGGGGGATACCTGTCTCACGGGATATCGTATATGCAGGTACATCCTTATTTGAGAGCAGGAATAGGTATATCTCTGCTTCTTTGGCATCAAAACCCAGGGAGAGAAGATTGCTCTTGAGACTGTTCATATGGTCATACTGTCATAAATCAGGACAGCAGTAAATGGGGTAATAATCCCTTATCAGAGGCTTTTGATAGAAATATGAAGAATACAGGTCTCAAATCCAGACAAAACTTGCGCTTAATGATAATGTGTGGTAGTTTACAAGTAACGATAAATCATCAAACACATGAAAAAGACTAATTACTTTTGGGTTGTGGGGGTAGTTCTGGTGGTAATCCTGGCCATCGCCCTTTCTACTAGCAACAAAACAAGCAAGATCACGATCGGTGCGATCATTCCACAGACAGGGTTCGGTGCATATTGGGGCGCGTCTGTTCTGAAGGGATTGACCATGGCAAAAGATGACCTGATCGCTCTATATGGAGAAGAGAATGTGAAGATCGTTATAGAGGATAGCCAGAGTAGTCCGACGGGCGCCGTGTCGGCCGCAAATAAACTGCTCAACTTCGACCGTGTGAATGCTATATACACCGAATTCTCCGGGCCGTCGAATGCCGTTTCTCCGGTAGTGAGAGCGGCTGGGAAGGTCCTGGTGTACAGCGCGTTCAACGAGAAGATCTTGGAAGATAATCCACATTCGGTCAAAACATTCGTGAGCCACGAGGTGGCTTGTGAAGATTTTGCACGGAAGTATCTCGATCCTTCAAAGAAAGTGATCATCTTGAGCATGATCTCTGACGCCGGGCCATATTGTCTGAAAGGGCTAGAGGAAGTAGTGCCGGCCGAGAATATCAAAGATATAGAAGGCTTCACGGGCACTGACTTCAGGACTCTACTTCTCCAGAACAAGGCCTTCGATGCAGATTACATCATCCCACTGATGTACGAGGATAGCGCCTACGCGCTGTTCAAACAGAAGGGGGAACTGGGTATCACAACGAAGATCTTCTGCTACAAGGAGGATTGTATGACAGAGAAGAACCTGGAGAATATTCCAGCAGAGTATGTGAGGGGAAGTCTGTACTTCTCGATCCCGATCGATGCTGCCTTCGAGGAGCGAGTCAGCGCGAGATATCCCGGTGTCACGGAAGGCGAGATGCAGGCTATAGCAAATGCGTATCAATCAGCGATGCTTCTGGGCGTCGGTCTGGTCGAGTGTCAAGACAGAACAGGCGAGTGCGTTTCGCGGAAGATAAGCGAGATCAAAGATCCCAAATACTTTACCTATAGGAACGGCCACATGATCGGCCGCATGTTGGGGTCGGATGTGGTTATCGGGGAGATGGAGTAGGAATGAATCAATATATTTCATGTCCTCCAATGGCATGACAGCAGATAGTCTCTCGATCTACCAGTTCGAATATGATTCGGTACTTGTGATTGAGTGACAGCGCATATAGTCCTGCTAGTCTCCCATGGAGTTTATGACTTCTTAAGCTTGGGTGAAATGGATTCTGCCGAAATACGGCCTCCTTCTTTTCGGCTAGTGATTTGATTTCTGGAGGCAACTTCAAGTACCTTCTGCGGAAGGATGGAGAATATTCTATTTTCATTACTTCTTGGGAGGTTAGCGCAAATCCTTGAATGACCTAAGGACTTTCCCCTTCCCGGCCTTGAATTCGGCGGTGCTTATCTGGACGTCTCGGTACAACTGATAGTCACGGTAAGATCTGATGAGATGCCGAATATACTCGCTGACAGAGGCGAAGCCGCCGGCCTTGACCCCGGCTTGGACTTCCTCGACCATCGAGGCGGGAAGGGAAATGTTGATAATATTTCTCATGTTAATGTGGTGTATTATTTATTATTACAATATGTTACACCCTCCAGGTTTCTCTGTCAACAAAAAACCGCTTAAGGCGGTCTTCTGTTAGAATCCACAAGGATTCTGGATCTATTTCACTGCGCCTGCCTGCCGGCAGGTCCTTGAGGCTGTTATTTGACAGCGTCCTTGAGGGCCTTGGCGGCGCGGAACTTCGGGACCTTCATGGCCGGAACCTTGATGGCCTCACCTGTCCTCGGGTTGCGGGCATCGCGGGCTGCGCGCTGCTTGACCGAGAAGATGCCGAGACCGGCGATGGAAACCTCGTCGCCCTTCTTGAGAGCGTCGATAACCGAGTTAATCATAGTTTCGACCGCTTGTTCGGCCTGAACTTTCGTTCCACCGAGAACTCCATGAACTGCGTCTACAATGTTTGCTTTGTTCATATTGTGTTTATTAACGCTATTAATTGGTCTCGGCGCCGACGCGACGAGCTACATACCTGTCCGACTATTATATAGTAAGCCATATTTTAGGCAATAGCATGTCAACAGGGCTGTGGATTAGGTGTTTTGGGCGAAATGTTGCCAAATTTGGGCCATGAAATGCCCGGGAATATATAAAAAAGCGGCCAATCGACGTGAGTTGTCGTGGCCGCGTGGCAGATTGTGGCTGTTGCCAGCTATTTCCGGAGTTTCACGCCGAGTTCTTTGGCGGAATGGATGAGGCAGGGGATCTGTTCCTTGCCCCACAACTTCTTTTCCCGCTTGAATTGGCCAAGAGCTTCACGTATGAGCCTGATATCTCGGCTTGTTATCTTCGGCTTGAATCCAGGAATGACGGCCATGGCAGTATTGAGCAGTCTGGCGATCTGATATCCGCGTGGCAGCCAGCTCTTCAGGGGTAATTCCTTGCCATGCCTGGCTTGCCCGATGGCCTCGATGAGGCGCCGGTGCTCGCTGACGCGAAGCTCTTCCTGGATATTCCGTTGCTTGAGTACCTGGATGATCCGGGCGATCCGATATATCCCGCCCATTTCTCGTGCTTCATCGAGTCTCCTCCTGATGATGAATGCTGAGGTGTGCCTGTCGAAATCAAACCTTTCCTTCACGGGGTGCATTTTCTTCCTTGGGTTGAGTTTTGGTGGAACCTTAAATACAGTTTGATATTACAATAAATATGTAAATAGTCAAGTTTTTTGGCCATAGATCCAATAAAAAAGCCGCTTTTTAGGGCGGCTTGCTTGAAGAAGCGGTCGCGAGATTTTACGCGAGCTTGAGGCCGTAACGCAGTTCCAGACTGATGTTGGCCATGATCTCGCGATAGAACCAGGGGGCGAAGCAGGCAAAGAACATATTCCAGCCGAGGTGGCGGAGCGTGAATGGGATCTGCCCGATGGCGGCGATCATCATGGGTGTGCCGTGCAGGGGAGCCAAGAGGATCCCGGTGACTAGATCGAAGAAGAGCGTCCCTACGATGCTGACCAACAGGAAGTTCCCGATGCTTGCCCGACGACGGCCGAGATAGTAGCCGCCTAGGACGCCGACGACCCCGTAACAAAGGGAGGTGGCGATGGTCCATGACTCGAGCTTGCCCATGACAGCATCGAGGATGACCATGCTGAACATGCCGTACAAGCCGCCGATCCAAGGCCCATAGGCTTTGGCGCTGGCGAGCTCGGTGGCCATGAGCGGCGTGGCGTTCGGCAGGCCGATGAGTGGCGTGATGAGACGGAAGAATAGGGTGACGAGGCCAGCCAAGCAGAACTTGGCCAGACCGATGAATGAACAGACGAGGGCTTCTTTCATGACGAGTATGCGGTTTTCAACGAACGTTAGCGGTTGCACACAGTTGCTTTGAAGAGATTTTATGGGCGGTAAACGCACATAGCCTTTTCGCGGGCAATCCATGATCCAAGGGGCGGCATCATGTGGTGTATTGGGCTCGGACTTTCACCGTTGCGCGACAGTGAAGGATTTGCACCTTCATTTCACCTTTACACACTGTATGTAGGGGGCATGTTACAGCAAACCTGTGGTCATGTCGAGTTTTTTGGTTATGGTTTTGGGTTTTGTGACGTCGTTTCTTTGGCGGTCTTTTTTGGCTGGCCTCCAAAAGAGGAAGGGATAGGGATGTGCTTTTCTCAAGAAATTTTCATTGACAAAAAATGTTGTAATTTTTGTTTTTCGACACCAGGGAATCCTTATTCTTGGTCATATAACTACACCACATCGCAACAGGTCCGTGACTAAAATTTTCTGGCGAAAAGAGATGCCCGCCCAAACACTCGCTTAGGAAAAAAGAAAACCCGCCATCGGATTTTCCGAGGCGGGCGAGGGAGCGATGCGATCGAACCTTCAACCCTTGATCAGGAGCACAGAGGCAATCGCCGCGAGGGCGAATCCAGAGATTTTTATGGCTGAGATATTGCCGCTCATGATGGTTTGGTAGACCGCCGGTATGACCACCTGGGCGATGACTTGGAGGACGATCATCGTCCCGATGTTCTGGGTGGTAGCTTTGGCGAGCATGCCGTTGAAGAGCAGCACGCCGATAGCGGAGAAAACTCCGGCGGCGATCACCATCCACCAATTGACATTGCCGACACTTCCCATGCTGTTGAGAGCGAAGGGGGTGACGAAGATCAGCACACAGCCTGCGAAGGCCATGGCACTGACATTTCCGTTGAGGCCGGACTTGCTCATGAAGAGCGGCCAGATGCCGAAGAATACGCCTGCGAGCAGGGCTTTGATTTGGAGATCATTCATGACTGGACGAGGGTTTGAGGATTGAGTTGTCGAAAAAGCAGTTTAGCTGTATATATTATAACACATACAACGTATATGTCAACCAAAAAGAGCCCTATGAATAAGGCCCTTTTGGCGCGATTGTTTAATTTGTTGTATTTAACTCTACCTCGCAAACTCGATTGAACGGGTTTCGCGGATAACAGTGACCTTGATCTCGCCCGGATACTTGAGGTCCTTCTCGATCTTGAGAGCGATGTCGCGGGCCAGAGTCTTGGATTCGAGGTCGCCCATGGCTTCCGGCTTGACGAAGACGCGGATCTCGCGGCCGGCTTGCAGGGCATAGGACTTCTCGATGCCCGGGAATGAGTTGGCGGTAGCCTCGAGGTCGCCAAGGCGTTTGAGATAATTCTCGACATTGTCGCGGCGAGCGCCGGGACGAGCGCCAGAGATAGAGTCGGCGGTCTGGACGATGCGCGACTCGACAGTCTCGTAAGGATATTCCTCGTGGTGGGCCTGCATGGCCTTGATGATGTCTTCCGGGCAACCGAATTTCTGGAGGATGCGGCGGCCGATCTCTACGTGGGTGCCGGCGACTTCATGGTCGAGGGCTTTGCCGATATCGTGGAGGAGGGCACCGGCCTTGGCCACCTGGACGTTGGCGCCGAGCTCTTCGGCGATCATGCCGGCGATGTGCGCCATCTCGACGGAGTGCATGAGGACATTCTGGCCATAGCTAGTGCGGAAATGAAGCCGGCCCAGAATGAGCAGGATCCTAGGATCTAGACCAAGTACGCCGCACTCGTAAGCGGCCTGCTCACCCTTCTCTTTGATGGTCTTGTTGCTGTCCTGACGAGCCTTCTCGACGATCTGCTCAATGCGAGCTGGTTGAATACGCCCATCTTTGATCAATTCGCGGAGGGCGATGCCGGCCACATGCCTGCGGACCGGGTCGAATGAAGAGATGGTGATGGCTCCGGGCGTGTCGTCCACGAGGACCTCGACGCCGGTGGCGCGTTCGAAGGCCTTGATATTGCGGCCTTCCTTGCCGATGACCTTGCCTTTGACGTCATCGCTTGGGATCTCGACTGTCGAGGACATGAAGTCGGACGCGACTGAAGTGGCCAGGCGCTGGATGGAGACGGCCAGGATATCTTTGGCCTTGCCTTCGAGCATCTCCTCGCCCTGCTGTTCGAGCTTCTTGGCGCGGGCCATGAAGTCTTCTTCGTTCTGCTTCTCGAGCATCTTGATGATCTCGGCCTTGGCGTCAGTGGCAGACAGGCCAGCGGCCTTCTCCAGAGCGGCCAAACGGTCATGCTCCAGCTTGTCGGCTTTCTCGCGGATGGCCTTGATCTCGTTGACTCTCTGCTTGATGAGCTCGGCTTCCTTGTCGATATCTACTTGGCGTTTGTCCAGAAGGTCCTCCTTCTTGATCAGGCGGCCTTCGGCTTGGTGGATTTTGTCTTCTTTCTCTTTGATCTCGACGCGGCCCTTCTCCTGGGCGTCGGCGGCTTTCTTCTCGGCGTCGGCGGTGATCTTCTTGGCATCCTCGCGGGCGACGAGAAGCATCTCTTTGACTTCGAGTTCCATGGAGCCCTTCTTGCCTAAGGTGATGAGGTATCGGAGGTAGTATCCGATGGCCACTCCAGCCACTCCTGCGACGGAGAGGAGGAGGGCGACTATTTTTAATGACATATGCGGATGCGACCCGCTCTTCTAAACTCTTGGTGAAATCAAGTTATGATGAGGTTCGGAAAGGTGTAAGAGGTTCATAAATTGGGTGTCACGAGGTCAGGAAAACGGAGTCGGGTTTAAATATTAGTAACGAACACATAATATAACACCCTTTACTTTTGTGCAACTACGCGATATATTCTCGAGATAATCAACAAAAACATGCTTATACCTACTGTCATCGAGAAATCAAGCTTCGGCGAGCGCGCCTACGACATCTATTCGCGCCTTTTGAAGGACAATATCATCTTCTTGGGCGGCGCTATCGACGATCATACGGCCAACTTGGTCATCGCTCAGCTGCTTTTCCTGCAGTCGGAAGACTCCAAGAAGGAGATCAGCATGTATATCAATTCTCCTGGCGGCTCGGTTACGGCCACGCTCGCCATCGTTGACACCATGCAACACATTAAGAATGACATCTCGACGGTTTGCGTGGGTATCGCTGCTTCCGGCGCGGCCCTGATCCTCTCGAGCGGCACCAAAGGGAAGCGCGTGGCACTGCCGAACTCGGAAGTGATGATCCATCAGCCGCTCGGCGGAGCCGAAGGGCAGGCCTCGGACATCGAGATCAGCGCCAAGCATATCCTGAAGACGCGCGTAGTCCTGAACAAGCTCCTAGCCAAGAATACCGGGCAGACACTCAATCGCATCGACAAGGACGTGGATCGCGACTTCTTCATGGATGCCGAAGAGGCCAAGAAATACGGTATCATCGACCAGGTTCTCGCGGGGAAGAAGCTCTAGTATGAGGCTACATCGGTTCTTCGTGGCCGAACCGATCGGCAAACAAACACAGGTGAGCGTGCGCTCGTCGGAACTGGCTCATCAGATCCGACGGGTTTTCCGTCTCAAGAAGGGAGATGCGGTGATCCTGTTCGACGGCTCGGGGCCTGACTACGAATGCGAGATCGTGGAATTTAACGAAAAATTAGTAATATTTCACATTGTGTCCGTGGGGCGCAGTCAATTCATCCCGTCCCGTCGGATCTATCTATGCGCCGGTATCGTCAAGAAAGATAAATTCGAGTGGATCGTCGAAAAAGCCACGGAATTGGGGGTTACCGACATTGTTCCTATCAATTGCGAGCGTAGCGAAAAGAAATCATTGAACGCGACACGATTGAGCAAGATCGCCATCGAGGCTAGTGAGCAATCTGGACGAGGCAATGTTCCAACAATCCACCCAGCCACCGACCCCAAAGACTTAATTGATAATTTAAAAAAGGATGAAGTTGAGTTAGTGGCTTTCCATACAGAAGGGCGTGAATTTAAGCACGAAAACCTACCGGAAACCGGCTCACTCGCTATATTCATCGGCCCGGAAGGCGGCTGGTCGCCCGACGAGCTCGATATGTTTCACAAGAATGATATCGCCATAGTCTGTCTTGGCCCACAAGTTCTAAGGGCAGAAACCGCGGTAGTTGCTGCCCTTTCTGTGGTGACTCTCAAATATTAGGCTCTTACGATAAGGGAGATTTCACAGGCTTGAGTCAAGACCCGCTTGTTATTTCTGTCCCTCCAGCCATACGAACACCTTGTCGTTAGTCAGGACTGTTTCTGCATATATAGCCGCGCGCTCGCGGTCGGCATCTTTGTAGTGAGCGACGATGTGGTTCACTTCGGCCTCGATCTCGGCGGCGTCAGGTTTGATGTTCTCTTTCTTGGCGATCTCATTCAAGACTAACTGGAGCTTGGCCTTCTTCTCGGCATCGGGGAGCCACTCTTTGCGGATATCTTCGATGGTCTTCTTGGCGTGCTTGAGATAGTCGTCGAGCTTCACACCCATGCGTTCGATGTCGGCTCGGAACTGGGCTTCGGTGCGACCGATCTCGCTCTCGATCATGATGTCGGGGAGTTCGGCCTTGGTCGCGCTAGCGATGACCTCGGCGATCTTGAGGCGGCGCTTCTCGCGGAATGAGGCCTTCTTCTCTTCGGCGACCAGCGCTTCGAGCTTGTTCTTGAAGTCGGTCACATCCTTGAAGTCTCCCAAAGTCTTGACGAAGTCGTCAGTCAGCTCCGGCATGGCGGCATGAATGGCCTTCTCGTGCTCTTCCGGCGTCATCTTGGCGTGGTCGTGACCTTCGTGAGACGCGCGCGAACGACGGATGCGGGTGATGGCATCCTCGATGTCTTTGTCCGTAACCTTTTCCTCTTCAGGGTTTTGTTTTGAAATCTCTTTGGCGGCTAGCTTTCTGTAATCAGGCAAGGTGACTTCAGGTACCACGGCCGTGATAGCCTTGAATTCTAGGGGATTGCCCTCGGCTAATTTGGTGACGTGGATCTCCGGCTTGCCGATGGCATCGATCTTCTCTGAAACTAGGATGTCTACATAAGCTTTGGGCAAGGCGAGCTCGGCCATCTCTTCCAGGATGGCCATATTGCCGACCTTGGCGACGAGGATATTCTCGGGGATGTTGCCCTTGCGGAAGCCGTCGAGTGTGATCGATTCGTTGATATGCTTGATGGCCTGTTTGCGGGACTTCTCCCAGATTTCCACGGGAATAGAGCTCGTGATCTCGACACGCGACTTATCGAGCTTCTTTACGGAAGCTGGGTTAGCTGTTTTTGGTTCCATGCGCGAGAGTTTACCTTAAAAATTCTGATTGTCCAATCCGCTAGTCGAAGTATCGAGGTCGTTCTGGAGCGAGGTGACATCGTCGCCTGTACCAGTGACGGTCTGGACGGAGGCTCCCGTCGTATCCGGCTGGCTCAAGGTGTTCGTTTCACCGGCGACATTGTCATCGGTCGGTGTCTCTGACTGGTTGATCCTCGAAGCGAAGATATACAAGGCGGCGATGATAAGAACGAGCACGATGATCAGGATGGCGACGATCGGGCCGATCTTCTTCTCTCCATTAGCGTTTGCGACTGTCGGTTGCGAGTTTTGGTCCATGTTGTTATAGATGATTATAATAATCTAATTATTGAGAGTCAGAAGAAGAGGTAGCTGTCCTTTCCTCACCCGTCTTGAGGCCCATAGCTTGGGCGATGGCGCGGACCACATCATTGAGAGCCTTGCGAGCCTCATTGACGGCCTTGATGGCCTCGGCTCCGAGGACGCGAGGCCTCTCGAGATCTACTGAAGCCGAAGCACTCAGGTCAACAGCGGCTCCCAAGGCTGCCGGCGGAGTATAAGCGGCTAGAGCCTGGATGGCCGTGGCGGCGGTCGCGATTTTGGCATCGGCCGTCACCAGCAAAGCCTTGGCGTTAGTCATATCTCGGCTTTCTGTCACGGCCTTATCGATCCTGGCAGAAACGCGTTCGCGGATCTGCTTCAGGTTTTCGAGGGCGCGAGTCAATTGTTCTACCAGGCGATTCTGCTTAGTGGCAAAGAGATCCAGGCGGGTCTGCTTCTCATTCTCGCGGTATTCCTTGAGACGCTCGGTCATAGTAGATGAAGCAAACATAGTAGATGAAGCGATCCTCTTCATGAGTGGGGTGACGATCCTTGGCGAATCACCGTCTTCGTTGTCATCATCTCTCCTCATCATATCCTTACGAACCTCCAACTCCTTGCGGATCTGGGGAGTGCCAGAGGCATTCTTCGCCATATTCTCTTTGCGGGCCTCAAGCTCCTTGCGTGCCTCGATCTCTTTGTATATGGCGGGGACAGGGCGGGACTTGGTGCTGGAAGACATCATATTCTGGCGGAGTTTCTCGTCGAGTTTGCGCTGTTCGGCCAGTCTCTGGTCGACGTTCTTCTGGGCCTCCAGCATCTTTTGCTTGACTTCAGCCGGCACTCCGACGGGGATCGGCTTCTGTTCACGGTCCGAATCGGCGCTGACATTGGTAGTGGTCTGGCTTTCTACTTCCGTATTGGCATTGGTGAGAGCCGGCACAGCCAAAGCTGCGAAAGACAGGGCGGTGGCTATATATAAGTATGAGTATTTTTTCATAGTTTTTATTAGTGGATAAGCACGCGGCTATTGCTAGTGGAACGCATTGTAACATATCTGTCTGACCAAAAACAAAAGACCGCCCAAGGCGGCCTTTTGGGAATGAATTTCGGTAAAAAACCTAGAACAGGTGCCAATTCATGACGAATCCGACGATGAGCAGAGCCACAATGTTGAGGATCTTGATCATCGGGTTGATCGCGGGACCGGCCGTATCCTTGTACGGATCGCCGACAGTGTCGCCGGTGACTGCGGCCTTGTGGGCATCAGAACCCTTGCCGCCGTGGTTGCCTTGTTCGATATGCTTCTTGGCGTTGTCCCAGGCGCCGCCGCCGGAGGTCATAGAGATGGCCACGAAGAGGCCAGTGACGATGGAACCTACGAGTAGGCCGCCGAGGGCGACCGGACCGAGCAGGAATCCGACGAGGATCGGAGCGAGGACGGGGATGAGGGCCGGCACAACCATCTCCTTGATGGCGGCCGAAGTGACGATGTCCACGCAACGGGCGTAATCAGGCTTGGCTGTGCCCTGCATGATGCCGGCGATCTCGCGGAATTGGCGGCGGACTTCTTCTACGACCTTGCCGGCGGCCTTACCGACGGCTTCCATGGAGAGAGCGGCAAAATAGTAAGGAAGCAGGCCTCCGATGAAGAGACCGACGATCACGCGCGGGTCAGAAAGACTGAAGATGCTACCCTCGACGATGTGAGTGTATTCGGCAAAGAGGACGAGAGCCGCGAGGCCGGCCGAACCGATGGCATAGCCCTTGGTCACAGCCTTGGTCGTGTTGCCCACGGCGTCCAGAGGATCAGTGACATCGCGGACTTCCTTGGGGAGCTCGGCCATCTCGGCGATGCCGCCGGCGTTGTCAGTGATCGGACCGTATGCGTCGATGGCCACGATGATGCCGGCCATAGAGAGCATGCTCATGGCGGCGACGGCGATGCCGTACAAGCCACCGAGCTGGTATGAGGCGAGGATGCCGGCGACGATGGTCAGCAGCGGCCAAGCCGTGGACTTCATGGAGATGGCTAGGCCTTGAATGATATTCGTGCCGTGACCGGAAATCGAAGCGTGAGCGATCGACTTCACGGGGTGGTATTTGGTGGAAGTGTAGTACTCGGTGATGACGACGAGGAGGGCAGTGACGATCAGGCCGACGATAGTGGCCCAGAAGAGATTGATCGTGCTATATAGCCCATTGCCGGCCATGATCCATTTTGTGAGAGGGTAGAAGGCGATAGCGGCCAAGATGCCTGCGACTGCTAGGCCCTTGTACATGGCCCCCATGATGTCTTGGGACTTGCCCATGCGCACGAACCAGGTGCCGATGATGGAAGCAAAGATGGCCACGCCGCCTAGAGCGAGAGGATAGAGGAGAGCGCCGTCGAATCCCTTGAAGAGGGAAGCTCCGAGCATCATGGCGGCGATGGTCGTGACCGCGTATGTCTCGAAGAGGTCAGCGGCCATACCGGCGCAGTCGCCGACATTGTCACCGACGTTGTCGGCGATCACACCCGGGTTGCGCGGGTCATCCTCGGGGATGCCAGCTTCTACTTTGCCGACGAGGTCGGTACCGACATCGGCGGCCTTTGTGAAGATGCCGCCGCCCAGGCGGGCGAAGACGGAGATGAGCGAGGCGCCGAAGGCCAAGCCGATGAGCGAGGGGACATCATGAGTGATGGCGTAGAAACCGGTGACGCCGAGGAGGGCGAGGCCGACCACGAGGAGACCGGTCACCGCGCCGCCGTTGAAGGCGAGCGAGAGAGCTGGAGCGAGGCCTTGGCGGGCGGCTTCAGCCGTGCGGATGTTGGCGCGCACCGATACATTCATGCCGATGAAGCCGGCCAGGGCCGAGAGGACGGCGCCGATGAGGAAGCCGACGGCGATCGTCCAGTTGAGAGCGAAGCCGAGGACGAAGAAGAGGATGACGGCGATCACCGCGATGGTGCGGTATTGGCGAGTGAGATATGCCTTAGCGCCGGCTTGGATGGCGGCGGCGATCTCGCGCATGCGGTCGTTGCCAGTTGGCTTCTTCATGATCGAAGCGGCCAAGAAGGCACCGTAGACGATGGCGATGACGGACGAGATGAGGGCGAACCAGATGTATGAGTTCATTTTGATAATGAGGCCTCCCGGTGGGAGGCAATTAACTCTTGATAATTAAAAAAGCCCTTAACAAAGCTGTGGAAACGATTCTACCAGATATTCACAGGTTGTGGAGTATTGACAAACATACTCTCCCGTGGTAGGATACCCACAGTCCTGAAGTCGCCCGATCATATCGGCCGGCTGAGGGGTTTGCAAACCCATCGCCTAGCGATGCCCACACGTCAAAAACCAAGTGCCATATGTGCGGCGACTGCACTCGATGCAGTAGTGAGCCACACATAGTAGTTGTCCCCGTTAGTAAATGGGGAGCCTAGAGGAAGCAGAGCCTCCAGAGGGGAGCCAAACATTCAACGACCCAAAATAATCCACACGCAAATCGTTGAAAGGTAAGGTGGACCACCTCATTAGCCACCGTCTCGATTTATCATTCGGTGGCACACTTTCAAAACCAGTCGACAACGGCTGGTTTTTCTTTTGCCTGGAAAATGACCTTCCACGTCTATCTTCCCAATAGACTATGTTATAATCGCCAAACACTGATTTCATCCATCTATGACCGGCCTATTGCTAAAGATCAAGAAACGCCTCATCGCCTCGACTTCCAAGGAACAGCGCGAACGGATCAAGAAGTACTCCGTACCGGTCATGGCCTGGCTCTTCCGCAACGACCTGACCAAGTTGGCGATCGCCTTCGGCACCGACAAATACGGCGCGCACTGGTATATGCCGCACTATCAGACGCATTTTGGGCGTTTCAAAAATAAGAAAATAAAAATCTTGGAGATCGGCGTCGGCGGCAACGAAGACCCCCTCTGTGGCGCCAAATCCCTGCGCGTGTGGAAGGCCTTCTTCCGCCGGGGCGCTATCTATGGGCTTGATATTCACGACAAAAAGGCGCTCCAGGAGAGGCGGATCAAGATATTCCAGGGCGACCAGACGGACAAGGATTTCTTGCGCGATGTCATCAAGACGATGGGCGAGGCGGACATCATCATCGATGACGGCAGCCATGTCAACAGCCATATCATCACTAGTTTCGAAGTTTTGTTCCCGCTACTCAAGACTGGCGGTCTGTATGTGATCGAAGACATGCAGACGTCCTATTGGCCCAACTATGGCGGCGACAGCGTCGACTTGCATAAGCCAGGTACGGCCGTGAATTATTTCCGAAATCTGATCGACGGTCTGAACCACGAGGAATATATCCGCCCAGGCTATACGCCGACTTATTGTGACAAGCACATCATCTCGATGCACTTCTATCACAACATGTTGTTCATCTATAAGGGCGACAACAACGAGGGGAGCAATATAGTGAAGGGTTAGGCCTTCTTCTCTTCAGCGGCTACAGGAGCAGCTTCTTTTGCTTCCTCAACCTCTTCTGCTTCATCTTCCTCCTCTTCATTGCCCCCAGCCGACCTGATATCTATCTTCCAACCGGTGAGTTTGGCGGCGAGGCGCACATTCTGGCCGCCCTTGCCGATCGCTAGCGACTGCTCATCTTCGGTGACGGTCACGATGGCGCGATGTTCCTCGTCGATGAGCTCGATCGAGACTACTTCGGCAGGGGACAGGGCCTCCTCGATGAAGAGAGCCGGGTCCTCATTCCACTCGACGATGTCGATCTTCTCACCGGAGAGTTCGCTCGTCACGGTCGAGACGCGCACGCCGCGCTGACCGACGAGAGAGCCGATCGGATCGATGTGAGGGTCATGCGAGACCACGGAAACCTTGGAGCGCGAACCAGCTTCGCGAGCGATGGCCTTGATCTCCACGGTGCCGGCGGCGATCTCCGGGGCCTCGGTCTCGAACAGCTTGGCCAAGAATTTCGGATGCGCGCGTGAAAGTTTCAGGACGATGCCGCGAGGAGTCTCCTCAACGGCGTAGAGATAGGCGCGGATGCGATCGCCAGTCTTCCAGCGCTCGGTCGGGATCTGCTCTTCGTAAGGGACGATACCGACGGCGCGGCCCATGTCCACATGGACGATGCCGCGTTCGACGCGCTCTACCGTGCCGGCCACGATCTCTCCTTCCTTCTGGCCGTACTCGCCCATGACCGAGACCTTCTCGGCTTCGCGGATCTTCTGGATGATGATCTGCTTGGCGGTCTGCGCGGCGATGCGGCCGAAGTCGGCCTTATTCTCGAGCGGGAAGACCAGCTCGTCGCCGATGGCGGCGTCTTTCTTGATGCGGCGGGCGTCCTCGATGAGCATGTGCTGCTCGGTGTTGAAGCGGATCTTGATGTCGTCGACATTGGCGGCCTTGAGCTCTTCGTGAGCCATCTCCTCGTCACCTTCCATGATCACTTGGCTGCGATCCACGACGATTTTGACCTGCCAGAATTCAACCTGGCCGGAGTTTTGGTCGAATGAAGCGCGCACGATCTGGCCTTTCTTGCCGTACTCTTTCTTGTAGGCAGTCGCAAAAGCCATGGCGATGGCCTCGAGGGTCTTGTCGCGCGGGATACCGCGCTCTTCTTCGAGTTGAGCGACTACTGAGTTGATTGTTTTGAGATCGAACATATATTTAGTTGTTATTGATTTTTAAACGAAAATTCGCCTTACGGGCGAATGAACGATTGGAAGTAATATACCATATCTGACACAAAAGGCAAACTCATCCAGGAATAATAATTACGAAACAAAATTTGGAGCGATAACAGATTGAAATCTCTGCAAGGAGAGTATAATGCTCTGCATACAGGGCGCCACCGCGCGCTCTTTTTTAATAGACTAAACTTATTTATAAATCATGAAAAATATTTCAAACAACGAGTTACAAATGATTGGTCCGAGCAAAGATTTCGAATCCATCAAGAAGCTAGACGAGAATGGCGTGGAATATTGGGAAGCTAGGGAGCTTGTGCCCGTTCTCGGTTACGCTAGATGGCAACGCTTTGAAGAAGTGATAAATAAGGCTAAACAAGCATGTGTAAATAGCAGACAATTTCCACAGGATCATTTTACCGATATTGGTAAAATGACGACAATAGGCCACGGAATAGCTAGACGGCTTGTCGACTACAAATTAGATAGGTATGCATGTTACCTAATTGCTCAGAATGGAGATCCTTCAAAGGCTGAGATCGCCATGGCTCAAACTTATTTTGCCATACAGACTCGTCGTCAGGAAATATCAGAAGACTTGTCCTCAATGGAAAAAAGGATTCAGAGACGCGCTGAGGTAACAGACAAGAATAAAATCCTCTTCAGCACAGCCCGTCTAGCCGGAGTATCTCATTTTGGATTATTTAATGACGCTGGATATAAGGGATTGTACGGCATGCCTATTTCCGAAATCGAAAAGAAAAAGAATGTTCCGAAAGGTGAACTCTTAGATCATGCAGGATCAGAGGAATTAGGAGCCAACTTATTTAGAATCACTCAAACCGAAGCCAAGCTAAGGAGGGAAAATATCAAGGGCGATCTAGATTCTCGTCGGACTCACTTTGATGTGGCCAAGAAAGTCCGTCAGACTATGAAGGAACTTGGTAGCGATATGCCTGAGAATCTCAAGCCTGAAGTGAATATAAAGAAGTTGAAGAAGCAGGTAAAGATGATTGGCAAAGCTAAGAGATGATATGGAAAGCGTACGAGAAAATCGTACACTTCGATGAAATCGTTACAATTTGTAACGGTTTAGACCAAAAGAAAACCGCGATGATGAGTCGCGGTTCTTGTGTTTATTCCATCTCCTGAATCTTTCCATTCTTGAATATCAGAGATTCGACTGGAACAGAAACAGTTCGATCTTCTCGAAACTTGAATCCCATGATTGCAGTAGGATTTTGCTTTTCGATCAACTTCTCTTTCAGTCCCTCAAGTTTGAATTGATTGTCTTTAAGTCCCTCGATTAAAGTTACTGCGATGGAATATCCTAGAGCAGAATAAAGATCCGGTTCCTGCTCATACGTTTCTTTATATTGAGAAGTAAAATCAGATTCAAACACGGGTGATATGTGTCCCGGAAGATATACTCCCTCGGCCGCCGGACCCAATTGAGCGAGCCCCTCATCAGTTGCATCGAATACAGCAAAGATTGGGCTATTGAATCTCAGATCATAGAGCTGTTTGAGCAAGATATAACCCTCGTTAGGAAGAGAGGCCATATATACCCCCTCTGCACCGGACGCCCTTACCTTTGTGACCAGAGTCCGGAAATCCCTGTCGCCTAGATTCATCCGATCCTCAAAAACTAGCGAGTAATCACCATTTGCCTGTTGTTTTTGAAGTTCACTGCGGACTACATCGCCCGTCGGGCCGATTTGGATTATAGATCCCAACTTTTTAACCCCAGAATCCCTGACGGCCCGTATCCCACTTTCGGTTTGGTCGGGTATGCTCGGGTAAGTACAGAAGATCTGCGGATAAGGTTTGAACATGTCGTCACAAAGCGTGACCCCGAGTAATACGGCATCTTTTTTCAGGACGGGAGCTAGGGCCATGATCTGATCCGGGCCGAACGGTCCGATGAAGATCTTTACGTCATTAGCAGTCGCAATCTTGTGGTACGCGGCCAGCGCTGTCTTGGGTTCGATGCCGCCATCCTCAAAGATAAATCTCACATTCTTCCCGGAGAAATCTTCGACTGCCAGGTCGATGCCTCTTTTGAGCTTTTCTCCGAGGGACGCCACATTTCCTGAAAGCGGGATTATTACACCTATGCTGATTTCATTGCCGCGGTACTTATTGCTATCGGCTATGGAAAAGGACACTAATACAATAACTATTAATGCCGCAACCCACCAAAAGACTCTTTGTTTCATAGGAATGCTGATATTCTGTTAATGTTGCAAACATAACAAAAGTGACCACTAACACAACATTTTAAGAAATTATCCAAAATATCCTTGTAATATAGGCTTTATTATGTAATAATTATGACGTTATTAACGTCACTTATGAAACTATTAGCTCAGAAATTATCAGGGATATTCAGTTTAAGCAATTACGAATCTAGGGTGTTCTTGGCTTTATCTAGTTTTGATAAGGCGAACATCTCACAAATTTCTAAGGCATCAGGAATTGCCAGAACCGCTGTCTACCCATCTATTGGCTCTCTATTGGAAAAAGGATTGGTCTCCGCGGTGCTCGCTGGCAGTCGCAAACACTATAAGGCCCTGAATCCACAGCAACTACAGGCGATCTTTGAATGGAAGAAACGCGACCTGGCCTCTCTCATCACAGAGCTTACCGCAAATACACCAATATCTGATGAGCCGTTAGAAGTCCTATATTTCCCGGGCAAAAAAGGTCTGAATTCGGCGGCTGAAGTTTTCTTGGCCGATACTAAGATGAAGCTTTGGCGGACGTTTGAGAACTCGGTGGTCAATCAACCGGCTCTTGAATTCTACCAACTGCAAGATTATATCGACCGTAGAGTCAAAAAGGGGGTAACGGCCAAGGTGATAATGACCCTAAATCTGATGTACCCATTCCTGAGAGAGCGGCTCAACAAAGATGAGGAGGAGTTACGTGAGACGGTCCTAGTGCCCGAAAAGAGCTTCCCATTCAAGGTTGTCATAGGCATAAATGAGAGGAGCGTCCTCATCCTTTCAGGGGAAGAGGTCATCTTCGGTGCAGTCATCAAAAATGCGCAGATCGCCCAGACCCTGAATACTATCCATGAAATGGTCTGGACCCGTTATAAAAACGAGCCAAAGGATGACCATTCATTATAAAGCCGCATTATTTGCTATAATTAACCCATATGCTCGTCGAAGATACCCAGCTCTACAAATTCATCCTGGACTCTGGCCTGGTGACCAAGGAGGACCTCGAAGCCGCTAGGAAAACAGCCGAGGAAGAGTCCAAGTCGCTCGGCGACATCCTGGTGACCGCCGGCAAGATCACTCCCGACAACCTGCGCCGCATGCAGGCCTACATGCTGGGCATCCCATTCGTGGACCTCAAGGGCAAGAAGCTCCCGTCCGACACCCTCGCGCTCATCCCCGAGCCGATCGCGCGCTCGCACAACATCGTGGCCTTCAAGAAGAGCGGCATCTCGCTCGAGGTGGCCATGCTGGACGTCAACGACCTTTCAGCCATCGACTTCATCAAGAAGAAGGTCAACCTCAAGATCCTGCCGCGCCTGACCGACTCCGACTCGATCAAGGAAGCCCTCATCCAATACCAGAAATCTCTCAAGGCCGAATTCGGCGACATCCTCCAGAAAGAGACCGAGTCTCTGCAGATGATCTCCGACGACAAGGGCGAGGCCGTGACCGAGGCCGACCTCAAGAAGATCGCCGAGGACCTGCCGGTTGTGCGCATCGTCGACACTCTCATCAAGCACGCCATCATCCAGAACGCTTCTGATATCCATATCGAGCCGATGGAAGAGCAGGTGCTGGTCCGTTACCGTATCGACGGCCTCCTCCATGACGCCATGGTCCTGCCACGCCAGGCCGGCCCGTCCATCTCCGCGCGCATCAAAGTGCTCTCCAGTCTCAAGCTCGACGAGAAGCGCCTGCCGCAAGACGGCCGTTTCAAGGTAGACATGAATGGGGAGAAGGTCTCATTCCGCGTCTCGATCCTGCCGACATACTATGGAGAGAAGCTCGTCATGCGCCTCCTGCGCGAGAGCATCTCAGGCTTCACCCTCGAGTATCTGCGCTTCCATGGCGAAGGGCTAGAACGCATCCACAAAGCTCTCAATATGACTACCGGTATGATCCTCACCACCGGTCCGACCGGCTCCGGCAAGACTACCAGTCTCTATACCATGCTCGACATCGTCAATCAGCCGGATGTCAACATCTCCACCATCGAAGACCCGATCGAATATCAGATGGCCCGCATCAACCAGACCAATGTCCGTCCGGAGATCGGCTTCACCTTCGCCCAAGGCATCCGCACCCTGGTCCGTCAGGATCCGGATGTGATCATGGTCGGTGAGATCCGCGACAATGAGACGGCCGCCCTCGCGGTCAACGCCGCTCTGACTGGTCACTTGGTGCTCTCGACTCTGCATACCAACTCGGCCGCCGGCGCCATTCCCCGCCTCCTCGATATGAAGATCGAATCATTCCTGCTCGTATCGACTCTCGACATCGTCATCGGCCAGCGCCTGGTCCGTCAGCTCACTGACGCCAAGGTCCCTTATTCTCTCACCAGGGACGAGCTGGCCAAGCTGGAGAAGCTCGTAGATATGGACCATATCCTCGCCACGCTCAAGGCCGAGAAGGTCGTCAAGCCGGATGATACTTGGCCCAAGATCAAATTCTGGAAAGCTCCCGAAGGAGCCGAGGACGAAGGCTTCAAGGGGCGTGTCGGCATCCATGAAGTGCTCAAGATGGGCACGGCCATCAAGGATCTGATCATGAAGGACGCCACCACCCAGCAGATCGAGGATCAAGCCAAGAAAGAGGGGATGCTGACCATGTTCGAAGACGGAGTCTTCAAATGCGTGCAGGGCCTCACGACCATCGAAGAAGTCCTGCGCGTCGTGAGCGAATAAACCATCATGTCTAGATTTGTATACAAAGCCAAAAGAGCCACCGGAGAGATCTATCGCGACGAGCGCGATGCCGCCGACCGTTTCGAGCTGTACCGCCTGATCCGCGAATCCGGCGATGAGATCGTCTCTGTCGAGGAGAAATCCGGCGGCAAGGGCCTGCACCTCAATATGTCCATCGGCTCGATGTTCAGCGGGGTCAAGACTATAGACAAGATCAATTTTGCCAAGAACCTGGGGCTGATGCTGGAGGCCGGCCTAGCCTTGTCGCGCGCACTCTCCGTCCTTGAGCGTCAGGCCAAGAAGAAGGTGTTCAAGAAGATCTTGAATGATCTCATCGGCGACGTCAGTCGCGGCACGACCTTCGCTGACGCTCTGGGCCGCCACAAGAAGGTCTTCCCGCCGATCTTCGTCTCTATGGTCCATGCTGGCGAGCAATCCGGTTCGCTATCCGAGTCCCTCAAGGCCGTAGGCGAGCAGATGAACAGTTCCTACGAGCTCGAGCGCCGCATCCGCGGCGCCATGATCTATCCGGCCGTCATCTTGGGCGTGATGGTCCTGATCGCTATCCTCATGATGATCTTCGTCGTCCCGACATTGATGAAGACATTCACCGATCTCGGTGTTCCTTTGCCGGCCACCACTCGGTTCGTCCTGGCCGTGAGCTCGGCCGTCCAGCATCAGGGTCTCCTGGTTTTGGGGGGACTCGCCATCCTCGTCTGGGGTGGTTGGTGGCTGTCCAAACAGCCCCGTGGCAAGAGGTTATTCCACCGGCTCATCCTCAAACTGCCGATCGTCGGCGGGCTCGTCCAAGAAGTGAATACCGCCCGCACGGCTCGTACCCTCTCATCCCTCCTCTCTGCCGGCGTCAACGTCGTCGAGTCCATGGAGATCACCTGCGACGTGGTGCAGAATGTCTACTTCCGCGATGTCCTCAAGAAGGCCGGCGAAGCCATCAAGAAAGGGGACCTGATGTCCAAAGTCTTCAGTGTCGAGGACAAATATTATCCGATCTTCTTCGCCGAGATGATGAATGTGGGTGAAGAGACCGGCAAGACGGGGGAGATGCTCATCAATGTCGCCCGTTTCTACGAAAGCGACGTGGCCGAGAAGACCAAGGATATGTCCACGATCATCGAGCCGGTGCTCATCGTAGTGATCGGCGCGGGCGTCGGATTCTTTGCCATCTCCATGATCTCGCCGATGTATTCGCTGGTCAACGCTATCCAATGATGAAGCATCGAGCCGGTTTCAGTCTGATCGAAGTCCTGGTCGGAATCGGGTTATTCCTGGTGGTGGCTACTGCCGTGTACAGCTCGTATGTCAGTTTGATCAAGCTCGCCAATGCCAACCAGGCCCGCATCGTCGGCATCCAGCTGGCCAACGAGCAATTCGAGGTCGTCCGCAACATGCCCTACGTCAATGTCGGCCTCACCAACGGCATCCCGATCGGAGTCTTACAGCAAAATCAGACCCTCATCCGCGGCGGATTTACTTATACGGTCACTCTAGTCGTGAGGAACATCGATCTGGCCACGAGCACGCTCCAGGCTTCGAGCAAGCTCGTCGAAGTCAATATTGCCTGTGCTTCCTGCAAGCAAGGCTTCGACCCGATCGTCCTCACCGGGTATGTTTCCCCGGCCAATCTCCAGTCAGCGGCCTCGGGCGGCGCGCTGATCGTGCAAGTTTTTGATTCCAATGGCATCCCCATCCAAGGAGCTACGGTCGTCGTCCAGAGCACGGCCACTTCCAGCATCACCAATACCGATATCACCAATAACAACGGCACTCTGGAGATCATCGGCGTGCCGCCGGGAGCCAATGTCTATCGCGTCACGGTCAGCAAGACCGGTTTTTCTACGGCCCGCACATATGCGCCCGGCGACCCGAGCAATCCCAACCCGTCGAGCGCCGATATCACCATCGTAGCCGGCGAGGTCTCGCAAGTCAGCCTCTCGATCGATGCCTTGAGCGAGCTCAACTTCACCAGTGTCTCCCCGACCTGCCAGCCGGTCGGCAATTTCCACTTCAATCTGACGGGCGAGAAGCAGATCGGGCAGGGCGTCCCGAAATATTCGGAGGATCTGGGCACTGATGCCGGCGGCACCTTGGCCTTGAACCCGATGGAATGGGATACCTATACTCTGACTCCCGCGGACTCGACTCACGATGCGAACGGCATCACCCCTTTCTCACCGATCGCTCTCAATGCCGGCAACACCCAGAATATCCAGCTAGTGGTAGTCCCGCAAAGCCCGAATAGTCTGATGGTGGCGGTGCAAGACAGTGCGCTCAAACTGCCGCTCTCCGGGGCGACCGTCGAACTCTCCGGCAACGGCTATGACCGGTCCGAAGTGACCGGCCAGGGATTCTTCAGCCAGACCGACTGGTCCGGGGGATCTGGGCAGTCGGCTTTCCTCATCCAGAACAAGTACGCCGGCGACGACGGCAGTGTCGACGTCTCGACCTCGAGCGGTAATGTCGTCCTCAAGCAAGTCTTCGATGAGTTCAGCCCGAGCGGCCAGCTGGAATCCTCGACCTTCGATACCGGCTCGCCGAGCAACTTCTACTCTCTATTCTGGACACCGATCAACCAGCCGGCTTTCGCCGGGCAGGACCCGATCAGATTCCAGGTGGCGACCACTCCGAGCACCACCCCCGACGGTCCCTGGACATATCTCGGTCCGGACGGCTCGGCCACAAGCTATTACACCGTGCCCGGCACGCAGATCAGCGGCGCGGCCGGCAACCAGTACCTGCGCTACATGATGTATCTCTCGACCGAGACTGCCACCGTGACGCCGAGCATCTCGGATGTTTCGTTTACATACACCTCGGACTGTATCCCACCCGGCCAGGTGCTCTTCCAGGGACTGACGGCGGGGGACTATACGCTAAATATCTCGAAATCGGGCTATGTCACCTGGAGCGGCACAGTCACAGTTGGCGCCGGCTGGCAGAATACGGTGATCAATCTGGAGCAGTAGAGATCAAAAACAGCCAGAAAAGCTATGTTTAGAGCCGAACTTGGTACTATTGACTAAGGGTAATTTATGCGGTATACTAGCACAGTAAGATCTTTGATACACTGACTTGCAGTGGTCATAGCCAAAAGAGCCTTATGCAGGGCTTTCCTGGCTATGACCACAAACGGTCCTAGTAATTGCATCTAATAGGTGCAGTTAGCTCACAACTAGCAGTTGAAAATAGGATTGTTATGAAATACCCAAATGTAACGTTAGGTCGCATCGAAGCAGTTTGGAACAAACTCGGCGGCGAAGATGGTGTCGACAAATTTCTCCGCGATGAGCTCAGGGTTTCTGAACCGGCTCGCCGCTTCCGGATGGAAGACGGGGTGATCTACTTCACCCTCCCGCCGACTGGCGGCACCACCGGTCCTCAGTGGATCGAGCGTCTGGAGAATAAGGGCATCCAGCTCAGTAAGTGGGCCAAGGACGTCCTGAACTCTCCGGACTTCAAGCCGACCACCGGTGTCGTGAACAATATCGCGGTCTTGAAGGGCGAACTGTTCACCGACGGTAACCGGATCACCTCGAAGATCCGCGCCGAAGCCGACAAGCGGAAGTTCCAGAAGCCCAACGCCGAGATCGCCTGCTGGATCCGCGACACGTTCACGGACAAGGAGATCGAAGAGATGGGGCTCATCTGGATCGTTGCTATGCACGAGCCCATCAAGGACTCCGGTGGCGATCTGAACCTCCTCCACGCGAGTCGTTACAGCGTTGGTCCTTGGCTCAGCACGAGCTGCGACGACGCCGGCCGCAGGTGGGCTCGTGAGGACGGGTTCGCGTTCGTCGTCCCGCAAGTCAGCTCTCAAGCCTAAGTCGCTCTGGACTTCGGTTCTCTGCACTTAGTTCTTAGCCCGGCATCACGCAAGTGATGTCGGGCTAAACTTTTGTCGGAATATTGATATACTAGTGGCGGTAGTAGGCGAATCATGCGAGAGGTCAAGGCTCCCCGCGGCCGAATCCAGTATCCATGCATCGAGAGTATCCGCGGTCACGGTGCTAGAATCCCTTTCCAGAGCCGTATTTTCTATAGTTGGTTGACATATAGGCTATATTTGCGGTATAATGTAGTATTAAGATCTTTGAAAGGTAAACTTGCAAAATCAATGTTATGGCGTTGTTTAGGGGTGTGAAATTCGTGTCTCTAAACAACGCCGTAACTAAGATAAACGGCGTGGGTCAAGCCTCACCTCGCATGAAGCGAGACGGTCAAGCCCAAATGCAGTAGAAAAGGAAATATGAGTAACGTCGTATCACGCGATCAAGCTCTGGAAGTCATGGCGAAAGCCATGACGAACATCGACTGGGACAATGTCAATGGTGACCGCCTCCAGTCAGAAGTCGTCGGCCTCAAGCCGACGGAGATCGGACAACGCTTCACCGCGTTTCTGAACAACGGTTGCCGACTCATGGTTGGTGAATCGAAGGTCGTCAGGACCAATCCCAACCTCAAATTCAACCCTGCCGAATTCATCGGCGAAGGTTGGACGATCTGGAAAGGCCCGGCGAACGGCGACGGCCTCTCGGGCAAAGCCGAAGTCGACGAGCGCTCACCCGCGCTTATGGAAGTCGATCTCTCCAAGGCCCTCTTCGAATCCTGCCTCAAGCAGGGTGAAAGTTCGATCAAGGGCGAGGAAAAGCTCCGCCGGTTGCGGGAGTCAGGCAACATCCAGTTCGGCGGCAACGTCTTCCTGGCTCTGTGGCAGGACTATCAGCAGAACAAGGAGAACAGCTGTCTCGAGTGGCTCTACCGGAATCACAAGATCTCCTGGATGAGCTTCTTCGGTCTCGTGCTGCGTAACCCGAACGGCCGCCGCTGCGTCCTCTGTCTGTTTCGGTATGACGGTGAGTGGGACTGGAGCTACTCTTGGCTCGGCTACGTCTGGCGCGCCGGCGGTCCGTCCGTTGGTCTCGCAAGTTAGTGCTTGGAACTAGGTCACTGTGCGCTATTGGTGCTTTGACCTTTGCCCTCGACCCGTACTTTCGCAAGGAAGTACGGGTCTCAATTTTCTATCTTGGCCTCCTGTCACACGGCAACAGCAAAAAACTGAAAGATGCGATACAATTATCCCGTGAATAGTTCTCGCCTCAATCAAGGCATGACCCTCATCGAGACTTCGGTCGCGCTCGGAGTCTTTTCTATCGTCTTCGTCGCTATGGCCGCCTTCCAAGCTAACATCTTCATCCACCAGCGGACTGTGGCCGGCTCGCTCCAGACTGTCCAGGATGCCCAGATCATCCTCAAGACCATGCTCGCTGAATTGCGCTCGGCCGCTCCGGCCGTGAACGGCATCTATACGATCGCCACGGCGGCTACCTCCAGCCTCTCATTCTTTTCCGACCCCAAGAATACCGGCCAGACGCAGAAGATCACCTATTCGCTCATCGGGAACAAGTTCTATCGCGCGGTGATCACTCCTTCCGGCTCGCCGCTCTGGTATAATCCGGCTACTCAATCCACCACGACGCTTCTTACTGATGCCAGGAATGTGCCGACCCTGCCGGTCTTCCAGTATTATGACCAGAACTATACCGGCACCAGCTCGCCCATGACCATGCCGGTCAATGTCTCATCCATCCACCTCATCTCCGTGGCCTTGACTCTGGATATAGATCCGAATCGCTCGCCCACGCCGCGCACCTATACTACCCAGATCAGCTTGCGTAACCTCAAGACCAATCTATGAAGACCAGAGGAGACATACTCGTGAGCGTCCTAGTATTCGCGGCCATCGCTATGACCGTGACCATCGGCCTCGTCAATTGGGGAGGCACCATGTTGCGGAGTCTGCGCACGGCCGAAGCCAGGGAGCAAGCCTTCCAGATCGCCGAGACTGGTATCGACTATTATCGCTGGCATCTGGCGCAATCTCCTACCGATTATCAGGATGGCACGAATGCCCCCGGGCCTTATTACCACGATTTCCATGATAAGGACGGCAATCTAGTCGGTTCATACATGCTGACCATCGTCCCTCCGGCTATCGGTTCGACCAAGGTCACGATCACTTCGACAGCCACAACGACAGCACACCCGGAAGTAGTCCGCAGCATCCAGTCTGTCTTGGCCCAACCATCCTGGGCCCAATATGCCACCGTCGCTAACGACAACCTGCGTTTCGGTGCGGGGACATCCGTCTTCGGCCCGATCGTGGCCAATGGAGGCATCCGTTTTGACGGCATCGCCTACAATGTCATCTCAAGTGCCAAGAATACATACACCGATCCCGATACCGGCAGCACTCGCTGGGGAGTTTGGACGTCTGTGGCTCCGGCCGATCCCCAGCCGAACACGCCGATCGTCTCCAACCCGGGAGTTTTCACAGCTGGCCGGCAATTCCCGGTGCCGGCGACTGACTTCAACGGGCTGACCCTCAATCTGCAACAGCTCCAGACGGCTGCGGCTCCCGGCGGTGTATGCTCCGCTCCCGGATGCTGGGCTTCATCGTCGGCGCGGGGATATCACTTGGTCTTGAATACCAACGACACCTATACGATGTACAAGGTCAACAACCTCCATTCGGCCCCGAGCGGCTGTAACAACGCGCTCAATCAGCCACAGTGGGGCACCTGGAGCATCAGGGTCAATAGTTCGGGCGTGATCAACGGCCAGTCTCTTGTTGGCACTTATGCCTTTCCGGCGAATGGGATCATCTTCGTCACGGACAACCTCTGGGTAGATGGACAGATCAACGGAGCGCGCCTGACCATCGTCGCGGGCATCCTGCCTGATCCTGGGGTTGATCTCCGTCCCAATATCACCGTGAATAATGATCTGCTCTATACCAATTTCGACGAGACTGACGTCATCGGGCTGATCGCCCAAGGCAATCTCAATATAGGCCTATTGAGCGATAACAACTTAGTGGTCGACGCGGCTCTCATAGCCGAGAATGGCCGTGTCGGCCGTTTCTATTATGACAATGACTGCCGCGTCAACAGCACAAACTTCTATACTCGTAACTCGATCACCCTGGTCGGAATGATTGCTACCGCTCTGCGTTACGGTTTTGCCTATACAGACGGCACTGGTTACAACATCCGCGACATCACTTATGATGGCAACCTCCTCTACAGCCCGCCGCCGTCATTCCCGCTGGCGTCCACCCAATATCAGACGGTCTCCTGGAAACAGTTGAAGTAGGCAAATAGCGCTGTGATACAATAGTTCACATGGCCAATCGCAAACTGATCGTGGGCAACTGGAAGATGAACCCGGCCACTCTGGCCGAAGCCAAGGGCATCGTCAGGAAGACGCGTCTGGTGGCTTCGCGCCTTGTGCATACAGATGTCGTAGCTTGCCCGCCATTCCCATTCATCCATGCGTGCGTCTCTCGTACGAGGCCTGGCGCTTTCCATATCGGGGCGCAGTCCATCTCCGCGGCCGAGGGCAACGCGCATACCGGGGAAGTCGGCGTAGATATGTTGAAGAGCCTCGGCGTCGAATATGTGATCGCTGGCCATTCCGAACAGCGCGAAAAGGGCGATACGGATATGGCTGTTTCACAGAAAGTCGCGCGGATCATCGAAGCCGGTCTCACAGCCATCGTGTGCGTCGGCGAGAAAACCCGCGAAGAGAGCGGGGCCCATTTCAGCTTCATCAAGGATCAGATCAAGAATAGTCTCTCCGGCATCCCGGCTGACAAGGCGCGGCGCATCGTCCTGGCGTACGAGCCGGTCTGGGCGATCGGAGCCAAGGAAGCCATGGTAGCGGAGCAGATATACGAGATGTCCCTCTTCGTGAAGAAGGCCTTTGCCGATGTCTTCGGTCCGGAAGCCGGTCTCAAGGTCAAGGTGCTCTATGGTGGATCGGTCAATTTCCGCAATGCCGGGGAGATCATCAGGACCGGCAAGGTGGATGGCCTCCTGGTGGGCCGCGAGAGCGTCAATATGCCGGGCTTCGCGGAGCTCCTCAAGGCGGTCGATGTTATCGGTACTGACAAAGTCGCATGAAGACACTGCGCGACATCCAATATCTCGAGGGCGTCCGCGTGCTCCTACGCGTCGATTTCAATGTGCCGGTCCAGGCCGGCGCGGTCACGGACGACTTCCGCATCCGCAAGGCCATGCCGACCATCGACTTCCTTCGCTCCAAGGGAGCCAAGGTCATCATGATGAGCCACCTCGAGTCGATCGGTGGGGAAGACGGCTCGCTCGAACCGGTCGCCAAGCATCTCGAGCGCATGGGCGCGCCGGTCATGTTCGTCCGGAGTCTGCGCTCGGCGGGAGATCTCATCGATAACGAGTTGAAGAACGGCCAGTGCATGTTGCTCGAGAATCTCCGCCAGAATGAAGGTGAAAAAGCCAATGACCTGAAATTCGCCAAGGAGCTGGCCTCGCTTGCCGATATATATGTGAACGATGCTTTCTCTGTTTCTCACCGCGAGCATGCTTCTATAGCCGGTGTTCCAAAATTCCTGCCGAGCTATGCCGGACTAGGTCTCGAGAAGGAGGTCAAGAGCCTCTCACTAGCCTTCGATCCCGGACACCCGTTCCTTTTCATTCTCGGTGGAGCTAAGTTTGAGACCAAATTGCCCTTGCTCACGAAATTCTTGGCCAGTGCCGATGCTGTCTTCGTAGGCGGGGCGTTGTCCAATGATTTCTTCAAAGCCAGGGGCTATGAGGTGGGGGTATCGCTTGTCTCCAAAGGTAATATAGACCTGGGTGTATTTTTGCAAAGTCCAAAATTGCTCATACCGGTGGACATCACGAATCAAAAGGGAGAGATCAAAGATGCGGATGCGCTGTCGTCGGACGACAAGATCATGGATTCCGGTCCGAAGACTATGGAAGCTTTGCAGAAGAAGATCGACGAGGCCAAGTTCATCCTCTGGAATGGCCCGCTTGGCCTGTACGAAGACGGCTATCGCGGTCCGACTGTCGAACTGGCGCGCATGATCGGTGAGGTCGCGCCGCGCGGCGCGACCACTATCATCGGCGGCGGTGATACTCTGGCGGCCGTGGCTACGCTCGGCATCGAAGACAAATTCACTTTTGTTTCTACTGGCGGCGGCGCCATGCTCGACTTCCTGGCTAAGGGGACATTGCCGGGGATCGAGGCGTTGGATGAGTCGAAAGCTTAACTTGCTTGAGAGTCAGCTTCTCTGTAGTATCGGCTTAGAGTCAAATACGGCTCCGAATCCAATCACTCATTGAAAACCAAGGAATCGTCATGATCGTTTTTTCAAATGGCCGCAAGGCCCGGTATTTCATCGCGAGCGGTGCGCTCGCTTTCGACGGCAAGGGCTGGTTGTGGGAACGGCCGCTCGTATGGCTCGGGCTCATCAAACCCAAGCTTTTCACGGTCGTCTTAAAGAGCCTCACACTCGAGCCGCGTAAGGGCAACTTACGCTGGTGGAAGCCGTGGCGGTGCGTCCAACTCATCCAAGGAGGCGCAGTCAACAAGGTCGGCCTCACGAACAAGGGCTTCGATTGGTGGATGAAGAAGGTCGCCCCGAAGCTGGATTTTAAGGGCCAGAATATCGTGGTATCGATCTTCGGCACCCACGAAGAGCTTGTTACGATGGCAGACAGGCTCAATACCCTTGATCTCACTGCCATCGAAGTCAATGTTTCATGCCCAAATGCTGATCACGCATCACAGGTTGCAACCATCATCAACGATTGCAAGGTGGTAAACGAGGTTTCTCGCCACCCAATAATCCTCAAGGTCTCTTATGACCAGGATTACCTCGCTATCGCGGCCGGCCTCACAGGTGTGATCGAGGCCATCTCGATCAACAGCGTCAGGTGGGACGTCGTCTTTCCCGGCGAAAGAAGCCCTCTTTGGCCGCTCGAAAAGCGCGTCGGCGGCGGAGGCGGGGGCGTGTCAGGTTATCCGGCCCAGAAGTTCAACTGGAGCATGGCATTCAAGTTGGCGGCGCTCAAAACTATTCCGGTCATCGTGCCGAGTATCATGGGAAAAGCAGATCTCTTGCGTGTCGAGTTCTTCGGGGCTGCTGTGAGTTTCGGTGCTATCCATCTGCCGGACAAGGGGAAGCTATGGACGCTCTTCACCAATCCATGCAAGCCCACGAAGATCGTCATCGAAGACATGCGGAAGCGCGGCGAGCATATTTCGACCTGAACGGGCGGATTCAGTTTCAAGCAAGCATTTCCAGGTCGCTGGGACTGCTTGCTTTTTTGTTTGCGCGGGTTAGTATCAGCGTCAGCTATAGAAAAACATCATTTGAACCTCAAAGCCACATATCATCTATGAAAATCAGCCAAGACGGCAAAGTCATAACCATGCGCGCGCCGGATAACTGGCATGCGCATTTCAGGCAGGACGTCCTCCTCGCCTTCCTGGTCGGAGTCTTCCTCAAATATGGCTGGCGCAATCGTATCGTCGCCATGCCCAACACGGAACCGCCGCTTCTCAACGGAGATGAGGCGCAACGCTATCGTCGTGAGATCCGTGACGCCGCGTGCCAGTCCGTATTTGGAGATTGTTTGGAGCCGGTTCCAGTCATCCAGATCACCGAACATACGACGCCGGAGATGGTCTTCGATGCAGTCCTCCACGGCGTCCGCCACGGCAAGGTCTATCCCTTCTTTGTCACCACGAACTCGCTGAATGGGGTGAAGGACTACCGGAAGATCTATCCCGCTCTAGGCGCTGCCCAGATGGCTGGTATGATCGTGCTTTTCCATGGGGAAGATCCAAATCATGCTATCGAAGGCTTCGCCAAGGAGGCCTCTTTCCTCAAGATCCTAGACGAGGTCATCCGGCTGTTCCCCGATCTACGTCTGACGCTTGAGCATGTTTCGACTGCCGACGGTGTGGAATGGGTGAAAAAGCAAGGTCCGAATGTCGCAGCTACTGTGACTATTCACCACCTCATTATGACGATCGACGATGTCATCGGCTACAGCCAACGCAGCAACGGTCGCGGGTGCGTGCACCATATCTGCAAACCGTCGATCAAACTCATGGCTGATCGCGCGGCCATCCAGCAAGTCGTGCTCGACGGCGATCAGAAGTTCTTCTATGGCGGCGATGATGCCGCCCATTACCGCAAGCTCAAGAAAGAGTGTGCTCAATCGGCTTGCGGCGTTTGGAATACGATAGCCGCGCTCCCGCTCGTCGTAGAGTTCTTCAAACAGAACAATTGTCTACATCGCATGGAGCCATTCCTCTCCGAGTTTGGCGCCAAATTCCACTTGTATCCATTGGGTGAAGGTATGGTTACCCTCGTCAATCGGGAATGGACAGTTCCGGTCGAAGTTGAAGTGCCAGGCACTGGCGAGTCGGTCGTCCCGTTCTGGTTCGGAGACAAGCTACAGTGGCAGATCGATGATTCTCCAGTCGTCTGAGATGTTCTCCACGATGCTCCGCCGCAGGCCACAAGCTTGCGGCGTTTTTTTGTCTTACAATCTCTCATTGACTCGCCTTGTAGCGTGGGCTAGCATTCGTTTTTAGAGGTTTTGGCCCTTGATAATCAGGCATCAAATCCTTTCCCGAAATACACTAACTGCAGAAAAACCAACAAGGATAGACAAATGAAAACTCGACTCGATGATTCACGCTGGTTAACCCCCGGCGAAAGAGATCAAGCGATCGGATGCATCATCCGCGCCGACTTGCTCAAGTGGGATAATTCCCGCAAACTGCCGCTCAAGATGGGCGGCACGACCGACATCTATGCGAACCTGCGCAACATGCGCAGCAAGCCCCAAGCCATCAGACAACTCGGGGAGCTCTATGCGAACGCCCTGCGCCGCTTGGACATCGACCGCATCGTCGAAGTTCCGGAGGCAGTCAGTCCGCTGGCTGGTCACATCTCCGCGATCACGGGCATCCCGCTCGTGACCGTCCGTGAAGAAATCAAGGCTGGCCGCGTGACCACAGGACGTTTCGTGGGCGACCTCAAGCCCGGTGACCGCGTGGCCATCATCGATGATGTGATCACCGACGGCGCATCGAAGCTGACGGCTCTCTCCGAGCTCCGTTCGGCCGGTGCCGAAGTGGTCGCCATCGTTGTTCTCGTCGATCGCCAGCAAGGCTGGAAGAAGAAGTTCTCCGAGGCCGGCTTCTCCGACATCAATGTCTGGGCAGGCATGACCCTTCACGACATCCGGAAATATCTGGTGACGAACGGGCTCATGCAGCGCTGCGACCCCGCGGTCGAGGCGAAGAATCCATTCATCATGGCCCTCGACGGCGGCAAACATTGGGAAGATTTTCTTCCCGTGCTCGACCGCTTGCGGCCGAGCGGATGTATCCTCAAGGCCAACGATCTGCTGTTCGTCGGCGATCTCAACCAGGTCATCTCCGACTTGTCGGTCTATGGCCGGGTCATGGTCGACCCGAAGTGGCACGACATCCCGAATACCGTCGCGAACTACTGCCGCCGACTGCACCAGTCTCCGCCGTGGGGCGTCACCGTGCACGCTTCCGGCGGCAGTGAGATGATCAAGGCGGCAGTCAAGGCGCTTGAAGGCACCAAGACTATCGTCCTGGCGATCACCGTGCTCACGTCGTTGAAGGACGAGTGTCATGATATCTATGGGCGTCAGCCGCTCCAGCAGGTCGATGATCTGGCAGCTCTGGCCTGGCATGCCGGCGCGCGGGGTTTTGTCTGTTCAGCGGAAGAAGCATCGATGCTCCGGGCGAAATACCCCGAGGCTACGATCGTCGTTCCCGGGCTGCGCTCGCCTGACAAGAGCGCGGATGACCAGAAACGGGTCGCTACGTTCGCCGCGGCCAAAGAGGCCGGTGCCAGCCATTTCGTGGGCGGTCGGCAATTCCTGACTTCCCCCGATCCGGTCGCCGAGGTCCTTCGGGTCATGAAGGAAGAGCTTCACATCGAAGCCTGAAGCCTGCGAACGATTTGTCACACGAGCCCCGCGATCACTTCAAGGGGCTTTTTTATTTCAACGCCTCAACGATCTTCTTCTTATTCCCCGCAAAATCTTTTTTGTCTCCTGGCGTCTTTTCAGGCCACGGATATACCCAGATGTGGGCATGCGGTACTTCCGTCCCTTCGATGTGGCCGAAGATCGCTTCTTGTCCGTAGGCTTTTTGCATAGCTAGCGCGATCTTTCTTGCCACTTCAAAATATTTTCCGACATCAGGTACATCCCAGACCCAATGATAGTGCTGCTTGGGCACGACCAAGGTGTGACCAGGAGCGTGCGGGTCGATGCTCAAGAATGCGATATACTCGCCATCTTCGTACACGACATCGGCTGGGATTTCCTTCTTTATGATCTTACAGAATACGCAATCAGGCATGCCCCTATTCTACATGTTACAATTTCTTATGTGAAATACTCGATCCGGCGACAATTGACCCCGACAGAGCGCGATAGTTTGGCCGGCCTGCCCGACCTGACAGCGCATCTCCTGTTCCATCGGGGGGTTATGAGCGCCGATGCCGCCGGAAAGTTCCTTTCTCCCGACTACGAGCGCGATACCCACGACCCGTCCCTGCTCAAAGATGCCGACAAGGCCGCGATGAGGATCATTGAGGCCATCCGGGGCGGCGAAAAGATCGCCATATATGGCGACTATGACGCCGACGGCATCCCGGCCGCTGCAGTATTCAAAGATTTCTTCGGCCGGATCGGCTATAAGAACTTCGTCATCTACATTCCGCACCGCCACAATGAAGGTTTCGGCCTGAATGAAGACGCCGTCGACCAGCTCGCCAGTGAGGGCGTGAAACTCCTCATCACAGTCGACTGTGGCATCTCCGATGTGGCCGCCGTGGCACGCGCCAACAAGAAGGGGATGGCAGTCATCATCACCGATCACCACGAGCCGCCGGAAAAGTTGCCCCTGGCCTTTGCCATTGTCGACCACAAACAGAAGGGCTGTGAATATCCCGACAAGAATCTTTGTGGAGCGGGCGTGGCCTTCAAGCTCATTCAAGCCATCCTCGCCAAAGAGCGCTTCGGTATGAAAGAAGGGCACGAAAAGTGGCTGCTCGATCTCGTCGGTATTGCCACACTCTCTGACATGGTTTCTTTGACGGGAGAAAATCGGGTGTTTGCGCACTACGGGTTGACCGTTTTGCGCAAGGGCCAGCGTTTGGGCCTGCGGCATCTATTTTCCAAACTCCGGATCGCTCAATCGACTGCAACGGAAGACGATATCGCCTTCATGATCACGCCGCGGATCAACGCGGCCTCGCGCATGGGTGTGCCGATGGACGCATTTGATTTGCTGACTGCTGAAAATGACAAAGATGCTGCGGCCGGAGCTGAACACTTGGACGCTATCAACAATGAGAGGAAGGGAGTCGTCGCCTCTCTGGTCAAGGAAGTGAAAAAAACGATCAGAGAAAGGCATGGCACAAGTATCCCCAGCGTCATCGTCCTCGGCAATCCTGCTTGGCGGCCGTCGCTCCTCGGTTTGGCGGCCAATTCTTGCGCCGAGGAATTCCAGCGCCCGGTTTTCCTCTGGGGTCGCGATGGCGGCAATGTCATCAAGGGTTCCTGCCGCTCCGAAGGGGAGACGCACGTCTTCGAGCTCATGAAGTCCGTGCCGGCAGGCGCATTTATTCAGTTCGGCGGACATCGTCACTCCGGAGGGTTTGCCGTAGACAATGATGAGATCCATTTCCTCGAACAGCGCTTGAATGAATCTGCCGACAGTGCCCCGACCCGTGCAATCGACCCAGAAGGCGAGTCTGTGGATGCTGAACTCTCTATGGATGATGCCAATATCAAGACCTACGGTGATATCGCCAAGCTCGCGCCATTTGGTGTCGGCAACCCCAAGCCAGTCTTCCTATTCAAGGGGGTCTCGCCAGTATCTGTTCGCAAGTTCGGCAAGGGGAATGAGCACATCGAGATCATTTTCCACAAGAAGAATGGCCAAAAGGTGCCGGCCATCTCATTCTTCGGCGTGACGAACGATTGGGCGACAAAGATCGAGCCGAACAAGCCAATCGACCTGATCGCGTCGCTGGAGAATTCCACTTTCCGCGGCCGTTCCGAGCTTCGATTACGCATCGAGGATGTGGTATCTTCATAAGTATGGAAACAAAACACCAGACAATCATCTTTACCGACGGCTCATCGCGCGGCAATCCTGGTCCCGGGGGTTGGGGCACCATCATTGTAGACAAAAACTCCGGAACGATCATGGAACTCGGAAGCAGAGAGACAAGGACTACAAATAACCAGATGGAATTGCGGGCCGCAGTCGAGGGCCTGAAGAAGGCGCCGAAAAATTCAAGCGTGATCGTATACACGGACTCCTCATATCTCATCAACGGCATCACGAAATGGGTGAAGGGCTGGAAGAACAACGGTTGGCAGACCAAAACCAAGAAAGATGTCCTGAACCGCGATATTTGGGAAGAGTTGGATAGTGTGGCTGCGGGTTTAAATATTAAGTGGCATCAAATAAGCGGCCATGTCGGTGTCCTGGGGAACGAACGGTGCGACTATATCGCCACGAGTTTTGCCGATGAACAGCCTATTAAGTTATACAAAGGCCGAATTGATGATTATTCATTGCCGGGAATATTAAATATTTCCGCTGATGCAGAGAAAGTCTCAAATAAAAAATCTGATTCATCCCATTCTCGAGCTGCGGCTTACTCTTATGTCTCTATGGTTAATCGTAAGATAGAAACCCACGCGACATGGGCTGAATGCGAGCAGAGAGTGAAGGGTACAAAGGGAGCGAGATATAAGAAGGCCACAAGCGCGGAAATGGAAGCCAAGATCAAGCAGGAGTTCCATAATATCTAAAACTTCATAGCTTCTTGAACTTTTCTTCACGGAAATTTGAATCTTTTTTGAGCCTTCCTTGAACCCCTGGCCGATATGATGTGCCCATGAGACGGGGCACATTCGTTTTCTGGAGCATTTTCACAGCCGCGGCCATCATCCGCGTGACCATGTCCCTGCACCTCGTTGCTCCTGACGCGTCTTCATGCCTCAAGCATCAGAATACAGGCATCGGCACGGTCGTGGTGGACCCGGAAAGGAAAGAGTCGGGGCAAGTATTCATCGTCGCCGTGGATAAAATGTTTGCGGTCGATGCGACTACGACAAAACAGACGTTATGTGCCGCCGATATCTCGATCAGATTGAAAACCAAGCTCTACCCGCGATTTTCATATGGAGACATGATAAGTTTCACAGGTAAATTATCAAAACCCTTCAACTTTTCTAGTGACACCGGCCGGCAATTCGATTACAAGGGGTATTTGGCCAAAGATGATGTCTTCTATGAGATGAAAAGCGCCGTGGTCGAGCTGGCTACGAGCTCGTCCGGGCATTCATTCACGGAAAAAATAACCTCCGCGCTTCTCCATCTCAAGCGCGGCTTTGTAAACAACCTCGAAAGCACTCTCGGCGAGCCGCACGCAGCCCTGGCCGCCGGTTTGGTCGTCGGCGAGAAGAGTGCGCTCGGTGCCGACCTCCTCGATGATTTCCGCATCGTCGGACTCATCCACATCGTGGTGCTGTCGGGGTTCAACATCACTATCGTAGGTGTGGCCATGCGGCGCATCCTCTCATCTCTGCCACGAGTGTGGGGGATCGTGATCGGCGGCGTCGGCATCGTGCTCTTCGGGGTGCTAGTGGGCGGCGGCGCGACTGTCATCCGCTCCTGTTTCATGGCCTCGATCGCTCTCATCGCTGACCTCATCCGGCGTGACTATAGCGTGAGTCGGGCCCTGGCCTTCGCGGCGCTCATCATGCTCATCCAGAATCCTTTGATCCTCCTCCACGACCCGTCATTCCAGCTCTCATTCCTGGCGACGATGGGGCTCATCCTCTTGGCCGGCCCGCTTGAGGAGCGCTTCGGCTGGGTGCCAGAGCGGTTTGGCATGCGCGGCACGGTCGCTACTTGTCTGGCGACGCAGATATTCGTCTCGCCTTTTATCCTCCACATGATGGGGCAGATCTCGCTCATCGGTATCGTCGTGAATATCATCGTCCTGCCATTCATTCCCGCGACGATGCTCCTGGTCTTCCTGACCGGGGCGCTCGGCTTTGTCTGGCCTCCGTTGTCAGTAGTCGCCGGCTGGGGCGCGCACTTCCTGCTCTCCTATGAGCTCTTCATGGTCGAGCATTTCGCCCGCGTGCCATACGCCGCCGCGCATGTTTCGCCATTCTCCGGCTGGTGGGTGGCGGGGTTCTATGTGGTTTTTTGCGCGGGGTATTGGTGGGTTACTAGGGGAAGGAAAAATTCTTTGTGAGTGGTGCTGGCCATGTGGGACGAGGTTGGACCTGTCATGCAACAGATTGAAGCAAAAGAAAACAGTCGGGGTTAAATCCGACTGTCGCTGTTGGGTCTCTTGAGTGTAACCTCATTGTAGGCGTGCTTGACGCCTCGTTGTTCGGTCTTTCGACCTACACCCAACGCCGACTTATACCTTACTTAAGACTACTAACAAAAGTCAAGTGCTAGAGGTGCGGGACGATGCTGGAACCATTACACAACGAGAGGTGGAAAACTGTCTACCTTTAAAACACCTTTGAGGAAAGGGGTACTTCAGATTGTGGCATGAGATAGACCGTCTCTTCTTTTTCATTCTTCACTCCCAAAACAAGAACTTCCGATTTTTCAGGTCCCATTTGCTTTACACCAAAATTAATTACTGCAATTATTTGTTTTCCTACCAGCTCCTCCTTGGAGTAATTACGATAAGCACCACAAGAAACTTTTAAACCCACTTCGGATCCAAAATCAATAGTCAGACGGTAAGTCGGCTTCTTTGTATTCGCATCCTCAACCTTAGTGATTTTTCCTACGCGTATATCTAACATCTCAAAATTATCAAAAGAGGTTATTTCTTTCATAAAATTTATCATACCATACGTGCTGGCTGTGTGGGACGAAGTTGGGACTTAGATATCACTCCCTCAATAAAATTACTCCGGATAACAAAATCGCAAAAAATAGGATTTTCTTGAGAAGATGCCCTTTGTGTAAATCTTCCTTGAACACGGATGGAAATAAACCTCGGCCCAACCATGCAAAGATAAGCAGATAAAAAGGAGAGATCATAGTTATTCCCTTAACAACGCTAACCGAGGTCAGTGAGATTGCATATGCCTCGGCTGCTAAACCAAAGAAGGTGAGCATCTCTTCTAATAAAAACAGCGGGGATAGTCTTATGAATGTCGGCAATGATGCCTTGATATCATGCCGTACGCGATGAAAAGCCAGTAATGACAGGGCTAAGATCAAGGCAATGGCTGCCTCGCCCCCTATTGCAGTACTAACTGAGACCCCATCATCAAATAGCAGTTTGAATAGCACTCCTTCAAACGCAAGGATGAATGCCGCAAGCCCTATGTGCCATATAGCTTTGCTAAACCTGAACTTGGCTTTAGTGTGATGCAATCCAAGCGCTATCACACTCGTAACGATCAGTGCAATCCCGATATACTGGACCAGATCAAGCACTTCTCCCACGATAAGAAAAGCCAGGACGGGAATAAATAACCTACCTATAGCAAAAAAAGAAATTGCTATGGAGGTATCGTCAGATTGCAATCCTTTGTAGTATGGATAAAGATATCCAATGCTGATGAAACCCAAAATGACAAAAATGGGCAACGTATCAAGGGGCGGAATTTGTGGCGGATCAAATAAGAAAAGAACGGGTATGAAAATCAGATTGAAAAGAGAGGTATAAAATACCAACGTAAGAAGCTTCTTGAATTTTTTATTGGCTAAAAAGTTGTCAAAGACTTCGGCTATCGAGTAAAAAGCCGGTGCCAAAAAGGCAAAGAATATCCACATGTGCGGATTATAGCACAGGCTTAATTAACTAAGAGTAATATCAGATAATCTTTGATTACGAAAACAAATATTACAAAACATAGCGTACCCAATAGTGACATTTTTGAATAATTATCTTCATGTGTCTTGCCTCTCGATAATAGAAAGGTTAACTCATCAACAAATAACCCCAGTCCGATTGCACATGAAATAACTGAACCAAAAATAGTAGGGCTTGGTACTGGATAGACAAAAAGAAAAACACGCGCTATGAAAATAGTCGCGAGAAAAATTGTAAAAAATATCCGGCTAGTTTCTAACATGATTTGCTGCGGGACTTGGATTCGAACCTATCTCAACCCCCTACTTCGCCCTCTTGAGATTCTCCTCAATCACCTCCCAATTCAAGTTCGCGAAGAAATCTTCCACATACTGCTTCTTGCCGGACGGCTGGTAGTCGGCCACATACGAGTGTTCCCACATATCGAGGCCGAGGATCATGTCGCAGCCATTGAGCTCGCCGAGGTGCTGTTCGTCAACCCATGAAGCGAGCAACTGATCATCATTCCTGTCATACCAGAGCACCGCCCAGCCGATACCTCGCGTTGTTGTGGCCATGCTCTTAAACACATTCAGCCACCCATCGAATGATCCCCAAGTCTCAGCGACCATCTTCTTGAGCAAGCTTGATTCTTTCAGTGATCGTGCGCCGCCTTCCAAGGAAGAGAAGTAGACTTCATGATTGCGCATGCCGTTGTATTCGAAGCTGAAGCGCCTGCCAAGCTCTCCCATGACATAAGAGTTAGCGATTGGGTCGGCATTGTACCTGCCAAATGATTCCATGATGCTGTTGGTATTCTTGACATACCCCGCATAGAGCTTGAGATGCTCCTCTATATTCTTGGCCGAAATGCCCTTGAGTGCCGGGATGGTAAAAGTTTTAGCGATGAATGGTTTCATAGATATTTGAATAAAAATTCATTAAGATTTTAATATTTCTTCATTCGGATTTTAACATTTTTTGAGCGTTCCTTGAACCGTGGCCGGGTATGATCAGTCTATGTCGGGAATGATCACATCGAAACCGTTTGCCATCGCCGCAGGCACCATGCTGGCATTGTCCGGCGTCGGCGGCTATGCCTGGCACGAGATGCATCGTCCAAAGGTCTTGGAGATGTATGTTTTCGACCTGCCCGGCGCGCCGGGGATCCTGATCCGCACCCCAAACGACAGGAGGATCCTCGTGGATGGCGGTTCGAACACCGAGGTCGTCAAGCGACTCACCGATGTCCTACCGTTCTATTCGAGACGGATAGACACGGTCATAGTTACAGGCCGAGAGGGCAGGAATGTCACGGGGCTCATAGATATCCTGGACCGATACATGGTCAGTAAGGTTGTTTTACCCGGCATCACTCCGCAAGATCTTGGTCTGGCCAGTATGACGGATCGGATATATGAGATTTTCTTAGAGACAGCGGAGAGTCATGGCATCCCAGTCAAGAAGGTCGTGGCAGGGGAGAGGATCATGCTCGATGATGATGGCTCGAAGAGTGTCGTTGCGGACATCTTGTTCCCGGTCCTAGGCGACGAGTTCAAATATTCCAAGGCCAGCGGCCCATCAATCGTCATGAAGGTCACTTACGGCGCGACTTCTATAGTGGTGATGGGGGATGCGAGCATGAAGATCCAGAAGTTAGTCACGGAAAATAATAAATCGCCGGTGGATGCACTCATTTTCTCGCATAGCATCGTGGCATCAAACATTTCCCGGGAATTGATCCGTTCATTCATACCGGAATCAGTCGTATATTCGCAGACCATCGCCAAACCGTCTAGCAAGGCGAGCAAAAAAGCCGCAGTTGATCCCTTGGCGGGAATCCTCGCCGACCATCGCTTCAATGTGAAGGGAAATGGCGTGGTGAAGATGGTCTCGGATGGCGTCCGGCTGATAATAGAATAAAAAAACGCGCCCGGGTGGGGGCGCGTTGGGGTTCTGTCAGCCGATGTGCTGATGCCAGAGAGGTTCCAATCTTTCGTAGGCCACTCTCTCCATGCGGCCATCAGGGTCCAAGACGAACGCCACAGCTTCAAGTATCTCCTCGATCTCCGGGGAGGTTTCGAATCCGTCGGCGGATGTCTGGGCGTTGTGCTCGCGAGATAGCGCTATCTCCAACGCATGTGTCGGAATCGCGATAACTCTCGAAATGAAGTTGGTTTCAAAAAGGGATTTGATGAGTTTCGGTGGGTGGCGTGAGATATGCCCTTCGAAAGCTCCTTGGATTCCCGTCGGTCTATCCGTAAGGACACGGACTCTGAAATCTGACCTAACTCTCAATGCTATTTTCATAGGAACAGGGGGGTTTGGCAGAATGATGCGCCTGTATAGACAAAAAATCAAGCCCCACCGGGCCTTAGTGTTGAAACAAATTTTGGTCGCAGACTAGATGAGCTTGGCGTCGCGGAGGGCCTTGAAGGCGCCGTTCTTCTCGATGGTGCGCATGCCGCGGGCAGAGACATTGAGGCGGATGGACTTCTTGAGCTCGGGGATATAGACCGTCTTCTTCTGCAAGTTCGGGTAGCGACGAACCTTGCCGCAAGGGTTGAATTGCGTAGCACGCGTCCGGTTTGAATACCGACCGCCGTTCATCGAACCTCGCTTAGTTATATCGCAGACTCTGGCCATAAAATTGGATAGACACGTATGCTATCATATGGAAATCCAACAATCAAATGCTCACCGTATTCTCCATCGTCATCCTCATATTCTCGGTCATCGTGCATGAAGTGGCGCACGGCTATATGGCTGACTGGCTGGGCGACCCGACGGCAAGAATGTCAGGCCGATTAACGCTAAATCCCATTAAGCATATTGATCCAGTGGGTTCTATTATAGTGCCATTGATCACCTCACTTGCCGGCTTCACTTTCGGCTGGGCCAAACCGGTGCCGTACAACCCTTATAACCTGAAGAATAAACGCCAGGGCGAATTTCTGATTGCCGCGGCCGGTCCGGCCTCGAATCTTCTGCTCGCCCTCATCTTCGGGACGATCTTGCGGTTCGCGGCGGTTGGCGCAACGGAAGTGACGCCATTCATCACCGCGCTCTCTTATATAGTCATCATCAATATCGTATTGGCAATTTTCAATTTGATCCCCCTACCGCCGCTCGATGGTTCAAAACTACTTTTTTCTATCTTACCTAACCAATACGGCAGGGCACGAATGGTACTCGAGCAGTACGCGCCAGTATTTGTGTTAATCGTCGTCTTTTTCTTGTGGCAAATCTTGGCGCCGGTTATCCCATGGGTTTTCCGGCTGTTTACTGGGTTGAATCTGTAAGAACAAGGTTATGCACATCTTGCAGTATGGCAGTCTTGACGAAACTTTTAATAGTAGTACCATTTTCCCTCGGTAGGTCTTATGGTGTCCCAACCTGAACAAGGCGGCTCCGGACAGACCCCGCAGTTCCCCTGATAATCGTCAGCCAAACTCAAACGCAGGAATGAAGAACCTGAAGGTTAAGATTGATTGACGGCCGTTAAATCGGTTCGTAAAACAGGCTCACCATCGCCTGTGGCAAGTGTCACCTCCCGAGGTCACCAAAACGCCAAACACAATAAGCCCGGCACACTCGTCTAAACACACTCTGTTAACTTGTAAGGTTGCAAACTTAACGCTTGTCGTTGAAACCAGTTGTGCCGGCTTTTTTGTTTCTTGACAGGGGCCTTTTTCCGGGTAAACTTGCAGGTAGTTCAATCAACAAAGGAAAGACCAAAAAGGAAAGACCAATGAAAATCAAAGCTTACCGAGGGGCGTCCTTTTACAAAAGGCTCCTCCTCATTTTTACTTTCGGGGTAGCCCTAGCCATCTGTTTTGGCAAGCCCGCCCCTGCCGCGATCTGTTTGATCGCTTCCATGATCATGTTCTTCTACTACGAAGCCAGGATGACCTGGGAGCTGAGAAAGCTCCATCTCAAACTGGTCAACGCCGCTCACCTCCATCTCCGCCAGCTACCGTCAACCATAACCACAAACGACCCAATCCGTCGTGAGGCCTGGAAAGTCTTTTGTCTCCGCGTTGGTACACATCTTCGTGTGTGGCCGAACGAAAAAGACCCGACATTCATACGTACGTGCATACCACTCTATCACCAGTATATTTCCGAGTGGTAAGCAGATCTTTCAGGACACAAGGCAGGCTGAACGCTTGCCTTTTTTGTTTCTGGATGTTACATTCTCTCCACTGCCACAGGGGCAAAAAACAACATTATTAGGGGAGAGTGAGTAATCATTTCGGCGCCTCTCAAGCCGAAAACGGTGAAAAAGTCACTCGAACCACAACTAAGCATTCAAAATGCCTACAATCAATCAGCTTACAAAGTCCAATAGGAAGCGCTTCAAGAGGAAGTCCAAGTCCATCGCCCTCACGCGTACCTTCAACACCATCGCCAACAAGCCGTCGTTCTTCCCGGCACCATTCAAGCGTGGCGTATGCGTCAAGGTCACGACCAAGACTCCGAAGAAGCCTAACTCCGCTATCCGCAAGATCGCTCGCGTGCGTCTGACCAACGGTCTCGAAGTCACCGCCTACGTCCCGGGCATGGGCCACAACCTCCAGGAGCACGCCGTGGTGTTGCTCCGCGGCGGCCGCGTCAAAGACGTCGGTCTCCGTTACTCGATCGTCCGCGGTGTCCTCGACTGCGCCGGCGTCGAAGCCCGCCGCAAAGGTCGCAGCCAATACGGCAACAAGAGGCCCAAGGCCGCTAAGGTCGCCTAATATTCTTGCCATAAACTACTACTATGAGACGCAAACTAAACCTGAAGAGAGACCTGCGACCTGACGCGACTTACGAGTCGCTCAAGCTCGCCAAATTCACGAACTACGTCATGGAGTCCGGCAAGAAGACGACCGCCCGCAAGATCATCGCTGACTGCATGTTGACCATCAAGGAGAAGGCCAAGGTAGAGAATCCGCTCGAAGTCTTCGAGACGGCCCTCAAGAATACCGCCCCGCTCATGGAGGTCCGCTCACGCCGCGTCGGTGGTGCCAACTATCAGGTGCCCCGCGAAGTCCGTCCGGAACGCAAGCAGGCCCTGTCCATGAAGTGGATCATCGATGCCGCCCGCTCCAAGAAGGGAGCCGCTATGCACGTGAAGCTCGCCGACGAGATCATCGCCGCTTCCAAGAATGAGGGCGAGGCTGTCAAGAAGCGCGAGAATGTCCACAAGATGGCCGAAGCCAACAAGGCCTTCGCTCACTTTGCCTGGTAATAAGATTACATGGTGTCGAAAAAACCTCCGGTTGCGGAGGTTTTTTCATTCATGTGCGAATCTCACTAATCAATTTCTTCCTTAATATAATCCTTACCCTTCTTCACTAGCTCGTCTTTCATGTCTATAGCCTTGTCTTTTACGTCTTCAGCCATCCGGCCTATTTCCTTACGATTTTTTTGACCACCCTTCGTCATATATAGGTAGTATGTGCCGATCGCCCCGATGATTGCCCCGATGATCCCTGCGCCAACCGCCGATCCATTGCCTGATTCACCTCCGCAAGATTTCTTGTGCATGTGCATATATTTTGTATGTTAATTAGTAATAGCGTGAAAAAACTCTTCGGATGAACCTGAACAAGGTCCTTGGCCCAAATGTCTGTTCATGGATCCTTTGCCTTATGTCTCCCAGTTCGGCGATCAAGAACTCCGCTTCTAGCCGCGCCTTGCTGCTCACGGCGTATATGTTTGCTAGGATCCGGATGCCATATATCCAGCCGATCACGAATAAGACCGTGAGTACGGCAAAGCAGATGGTGCTCACAAAGAAGAATATATCTGCGTGGATGAGGGTATTCATGGCATGAATAAGGCCGTGCTTGAATGAAATCGATTACAATTTATTTCCCACAGGTTTTGCACATTTAATGTTTGAGGTCACAATTTACGACTTCAAGTTTTGTGTTAAAATAGCCCCATGACTAAGATGAAATTAACACCCGTAATCAAACGAGATAAGAATTGGTTCATAGCTTGGATCAAGGAGATTCCGGGCGTTAACACTCAGGGAAGGACTTTGCAGGAAGTAAAAGAAAATCTGAAGGATGCGCTCGAGATGATGAGGGAAGAGAAGAAGGTTTCTAGAATTCACGCTTAAAGATCAAGATATGAAAAGAATTGATCTTATCCGCCATGCGGAGCTTTTTAATTGTAGAATCACGAGAGAGGGTGGTAGGCACTCATAATGCGATCGGGTTTGAGGTGTAATTGACTCTCATTTCTGCTGTGCTAGAATTAATGACAATGAAAACAGCCTCAACTGGTAGAGTCGCTGTTCTAGGGTTGGTCGGTTTTATTACTGGTGTTTTCTTGCTTAGATTTGTAGACATTCCTCATTTACCAGGCGATTGGCAAATCTTTTTTCAAATTGGCAGTCCTCTCATTTTTGGGGTGATCGGTCTTTTATCGGGCTATGCTTGGAAATTAGATGTCTCGCCGGTAGATTCAACACAACCATCGCAATCTCAAGGCAGCTTCAATATCTGGCGCATCTTTTTAATTCTGTCGATTGTTTTTATTCCTATTACACTGCTGATCTTATTTTTTTCTGGCATCAACCTCGGAGGAAGTTTTAATATGCGAGCATATATTACCTTTATCGTAACAGCCATCTTGGTTCACACATCTCTCATCGTGTTATTTTCTTATATGGCTCGCAGATACGGAAGATAAGTTACAGGCCATCATTATTTGATTTCTTCGCCCTTTTCCTGTATCTTACCAATTACCTAAGCCTTGGGCTTTTTTATTTAATATCAACAAATTCAAGCCCGATTTATAATTAACCATCCTTATGCAACGCGACTACCCACTAGAGAAAGTTCGTAACTTCGGCATCATCGCCCACATCGACGCCGGCAAGACCACTACCAGCGAGCGCATCCTCTTCTATACCGGCATGACCCACAAGATCGGGGAAGTGCACGAAGGCGATACAGTCACCGACTGGATGGAGCAGGAGCGCGAGCGCGGCATCACCATCACGGCCGCCGCCATCACTTGCTTCTGGAACCCTACCTACATGGGCAAGGACGTTGCCAAGAAAGTCCGTTTCAATATCATCGACACTCCGGGACACATCGACTTCACTGTGGAAGTCAAGCGTTCCCTGCGCGTCCTCGATGGCGCGGTCGTCGTCTTCGACGGCGTGGCCGGCGTGGAGCCGCAGTCCGAGACTAACTGGCGCTATGCCGACGATGGCAAGGTGCCTCGCCTCTGCTTCATCAACAAGATGGATCGCATGGGCGCTTCGTTCGAGAAATCTTACAAGTCCATCCTCGAACGCCTCAACAAGAACGCCGTGCGCTTCCAGATGCCGATCGGCCTCGAAGGCGATCACAAGGGCGTCGTCGATCTCCTCAAGATGAAAGCTTTCTATTTCGAAGGCGAGATGGGCAACACCATCATCGAGAAGAAGATCCCGGCTGACATGCTCGAGGATGCCAAGAAGTTCCGCGCCGAGATGATCGAGAAGGTCGTCGAGACCGACGATGCCGCCATGCAGGACTTTCTCGATGGCAAGGAGATCTCGATCGACCACTTCAAGGAAGTCACCAGGAAGGCCGTCATCGCCAACAAGATCTTCCCGGTCTTCACCGGTTCGGCTCTCAAGAATATCGGCGTCCAGCTCGTTCTCGATGCTGTCGTCGACTACCTCCCGTCACCTCTCGACATGCCGCCGGTCCACGGCATCGACCCGCATACCGGTGCTGATATAATCCGCAACGCTTCTGACTCCGAGCCTTTTGCCGCCTTGGCCTTCAAACTCCAGAACGACCCGTTCGTCGGTCAGCTGACCTTCTTCCGCGTCTATTCCGGCACCATCGAGGCCGGTTCCTATATATACAACTCCACCACCGGCAAGAAGGAGCGCCTCGGCCGCATCGTCCGGCTCCAGGCCGACAAGCGCGAAGAGGTCAAGAAGGTCTACGCCGGCGAGATCGCTGCAGCCGTCGGCCTCAAGGACGCTCTCACTTCCAACACCTTTAGCGATGAGGAGAATCCGATCATCCTCGAAGTCATCAAATTCATGGAGCCGGTCGTGTCGCTCCGCATCGAACCCAAGACCAAGGCCGACCAGGAGAAGATGGGCATGGCCTTGCGCAAGCTCGGAAACGAAGACCCGACCTTCCGCATCTCTTCCAACCAGGAGACCGGTGAGACCATCATCTCCGGCATGGGCGAGCTCCACCTCGAGATCATGGTCGACCGCATGAAGAGGGAGTTCGCCGTAGAGGCCAATGTCGGCGAGCCGCAAGTGGCTTACCGCGAGACCATCATGGGCGAGGCCGAAGCCGAACACAAATACATCAAGCAGACCGGTGGCAAGGGCCAGTACGGCCACGTCCGTCTGACCGTCCGCCCGATGCAGCCGCTCGTCGAAGGCGAGAAGGTCCCGAAGAATGTGAAGCGTTACGACGACTTCGAATTCATCAACTCCATCAAGGGTGGCGTCATCCCGCAGGAATTCATCCCGGCTGTCGAGAAGGGCGTGCACGAAGCCATGGATCGCGGCATCGTGGCCGGCTACAAGATGGTCAATATCTCTTGCGAGCTGACCTTCGGTTCGTATCACGATGTCGACTCCTCCGAGATCGCCTACAAGATCGCCGCTTCTCAAGCATTCCAGGACGCCGCCAAGCGCGCCAAAGCCGTCATCCTCGAGCCGATCATGAAGCTTGAGGTCGTCTGTCCCGAGAAGTACATGGGCGATGTCAACGGCTCTATCGCCTCGAAGCGCGGGTTGATCGAGGGCTCTAACCCCAAGGGTCAAGCCATCTCCATCATCGCCAAGGTTCCGCTTTCCGAGATGTTCGGTTACACCACACAGCTCCGCTCCATGACTTCCGGCCAAGGTTCGGCACAGATGGAGTTCGACCACTACGAGGTCGTGCCGGCCAATGTGGCTCTAGAGATTGCCGAAAAGAGGAAATCTTAATATTTGCTTACTAACAGGTTTGACTAACCACTGTCTCTATGAGACAGTGGTTTTGTATGGGATCAATAAGCGACATTTTCGTCAAAACATACGCCAAAAGGCTTATTCTTTGGGCTATTTTGCTTATAGGTATTTTCCTATTCCTGCCTCGTCCGGCCCATGCGCAGTATTATGGCGGCGCACAATATGGTGGTTACTTCATCCCGAACTTCTATCGGCCGCCCACTTATCAGCCGCAGCCGACCCCGCAACCATATCCGTATTTTCCGACACCTTCGTATCCTAATTATTTCGGATACCAGCAGTATCAGCCATACTATTATCAGCCTCGCTACAATACACCATACCACCCGCCGGTCCGTCCTTGGTATCCGCCGACATATCCGGTACCGAACAATCCTACGCCGAACACCCCCGTTCCTCCCAATGTTCCGGCTTCGCTATCCGCCACCTGCTCCTCGTCGGGCGCTACTGTCTCGATCCAACAGCCGGTCTATTGGCTGGCGACCGGAAGTGGCGGCGTGACCGGCTCGTACACTTACCACTGGAGCGTCTACGGCGATGTCGTATCGTACGGTAACGGCGGCAATCTCCGATCGCAGAACATCTCGGCGACATACGCCACGCCGGGTATCAAGCAAGCCGCTCTGCGACTATCTGACGGCTTCAATACTGTCATGGCGACCTGCTCGGTGACGGTGACGCCATAAGCGGCCTCCGACAGCTTCGAAAAACCCAAAATTTGACACCGCAAATGGGTATGCTATCCTAGCCATTACGCGCTTAACAGCGTTTTTATTATCTATTAACAACATTATCTTTGGCTTTTGGTCTCTGGCATTCACGCCTAGAGACAAAGAGCCAAAGCACTAAAATAATATGGCAGCAGAATTCAATCGCACCAAGCCGCACGTCAACGTCGGCACCATCGGTCACATCGACCACGGCAAGTCTACCCTGACGGCCGCTATTGTCGCAGTTCAGGCCAAGAAGGGTTTGGCCACAGCCAAGGCTTACGCTGATATCACCAAGGGAGGCACCGTCCGCGATGCCACCAAGACTGTCACCATCTCGCTCGCTCACGTCGAGTACGAGAGCCCGAACCGTCACTACGCTCACATCGACGCCCCGGGTCACGCTGACTACATCAAGAACATGATCACCGGCGCCGCCCAGATGGACGGAGCCATCCTCGTGGTATCCGCCACTGACGGCGTGATGCCCCAGACTCGCGAACACATCCTCTTGGCCGGTCAGATCGGCGTGCCGAAAGTGATCGTCTTCCTCAACAAGTGTGACATCGTTCCGGAGAAGGACCTCATCGACCTCGTGGAGGAGGAAGTGCGTGAACTCCTCACGAAGTATAACTTCGATGGCAAGAATGCCCCAGTCATCCGTGGCTCTGCTACTGGCGCCCTTGAAGGTAAGCCAGAGTGGACTGCCAAGATCGATGAGCTCATCACTGCTCTCGACACATATATCCCGGAGCCGAAGCGCGATGCTGACAAGCCGTTCCTCATGCCGATCGAAGACATCTTCTCGATCGAAGGACGCGGTACGGTCGTCACCGGCCGCATCGAGCGCGGTACAGTCAATGTCGGCGATGAATGTGAGATCATCGGCTTCCGCGACACTACCAAGACCACCATCACTGGTATCGAGATGTTCAACAAGTCTCTCAAGTCAGGCATCGCCGGAGACAACGCAGGCCTGCTCTTGCGCGGTACGGCCAAGGACGATGTGTCCCGCGGCCAGGTCCTCGCCAAGCCGGGTTCCGTCAAGCCTCACACCGAGTTTGAGTCCGAGGTTTATGTCTTGAAGAAAGAGGAGGGCGGTCGCCACACCCCGTTCTTCACCGGTTACAAGCCGCAGTTCTACATCCGCACGACTGACGTCACGGGTGAAGTGACTCTCGCCGAGAAAGTAGAGATGGTCATGCCGGGAGACACCGTGACCTTCAAGGTCAAGCTCGTTGCCCCGGTCGCTCTCGAAGCCCAGATGCGTTTCGCCGTCCGTGAAGGCGGCAAGACTGTCGGTTCCGGAGTCGTCACCAAGGTCATCGCCTAAATAAGTTCATTCCCAAGAATATGGCAACCACAAAAGAAACCAAGAAGCCGGCCCACGTTGCCAAACCGGCCGCGGAGAAATCCGCTCGTTCTCGGAAAGCCAAGATTGACGGTGAAGTATCACATCTTCGTATCCGCGTTCGTGCTTACGAACACAAGATCCTCGATGCGTCACTCCGCCAGATCATGGACACGGCTGCCCGCTATGATGCGGTCATCCACGGTCCAGTGCCGCTGCCGACCGAGATCAAGAAGTACACGGTCAACCGCTCTTCATTCATCGACAAGAATAGCCGCGAACAATTCGAGATGCGCGTGCACAAGCGCCTTGTAGACATCATCAACCCGAATCCCAAGGTGATCGAGGCTCTCACGAATATGTCCTTGCCGTCAGGCGTGAACATCGACGTGAAGATGATGTAGGCAAGAGCCGCGAGTGAGTTATTTGAAAGAACTGTAGCGGAGACTTTTCGGGAACACTTCGGAGGGATTCGCCAGCAGGCGAATCCCGAGAATAGCCCAGCGCCTGCAGGCGCTGGAGCGTGTTCTAGAAAAGCCTCCGCTACAGTTCGTACGGAATCACAATCATGAAATTCATCATTGGAAGAAAGCTGAATATGACCCAGGTCTTCAACGAGACTGGTACCGCCATCCCGGTCACGGCTGTAGCCGTGCGCGGCAATATCGTCACCCAGGTCCGCACCAAGGACACCGACGGTTACGAGGCCGTCCAGGTCGGCGAGGGTACACGCAATCCGAATAGGATCAACAAGCCGCAAAAGGGCCACTTCAAGGATCTGGGCAGTTTTGCCACGCTCCGAGAATTCCGCATGGATGCACCGGCCATGAAAGTAGGCGACAAAGTCGAGCTCTCCCAATTCATGCCGGGCGATGTCGTCGATGTCTCTGCTATCTCCAAGGGCAAAGGCTTCCAAGGCGTGGTCAAGCGTCACGGCTTCCACGGCGGTCCCCGCACTCACGGTCAGAAGCATTCCGAGCGTGAGCCGGGCTCGATCGGCGGTGGCCTGCGCAACCGCGTGCCGGTCGGCATGCGCATGGCCGGTCGCATGGGCTCCGATCGTGTGACTGTCACGAACCTCAAGGTCGTGCATGTTGACGCCGCAGAGAACCTCATGTACGTTTCCGGAGCGATCCCCGGCCGTCGCGGCACGCTCGTGGAGATTGTCACCAAATAGTTTTATATACCACCATGGAAGCCTCAATATACAATCAATCAGGCAAAGCTACAGGGAAGATCAAACTCCCGTCAGGCGTGTTCGGTTTGCCTTGGAATGCTGACCTCGTACACGAAGTCGTCCGCCTCATGAATTCCAACTCAAGGAGCGCCATCGCCAATACCAAGACCCGCGGCGAAGTCCGCGGCGGCGGCAAGAAGCCCTGGCAGCAGAAGGGCACCGGTCGTGCTCGTCACGGCTCGTCTCGCTCACCGATATGGGTCGGCGGCGGCATCACGCACGGCCCGCGCAAGGAGAAGAACTTCGACCGCAAGATCAACAAGAAGGTCCGCACCAAGGCGCTCTACACGATCCTCTCCCGCAAGATGAAGGAAGGTGAGATCCTGTTCCTCGACGCGATCGACTTCAAGGCACCCAAGGCCAAGGAAGCCAAGGGTTTGCTACTCTCCCTCGCCAAGATCAAGGGTTATGAGAAGCTCGCCACCAAGAAGGAGAATGCTGCCATGTTCACCATGGACAAGAAGAGCGCCATCATAGAGAAGAGTTTCCGTAACTTCGGCAATGTTTCTATTGAGGAATTCCGCAACATCAACCCTGTGTCAGTTTTGAATCATACCTACCTGATCGTTACCAACCCGGCCGAAGCTATGAAACTGTTCGCCGATGTGGAGGATAAGGTTGAATCTAAGAAGGCCGCTAAATAAACTATCATGGCACTATTCTGGTCAAAAAAATCAAAAGCCGAGAAGATCTACGACAAGGCCGCTACACCGGTGTCGAAGAAAGCTGTCGCCAAGACTGCTAAAGTCGTAGAGTCTGGCAAGGCAGGGAAGGGCGCCAAGGCCGTCAAGGCGATCGTCGCGGCCGGCACTCCTGCTGCTCCGTCCGGCTCATTTGGCTCCGAGAGCGAAGCCGTCCTCCGCCCGCACATCACCGAGAAGTCCGGGCTCTTGAGCGCCAAGGGCGTCTACACATTCCAGGTCTCCAAGGGTGCTTCGAAGCAGTCCGTCGCCAAAGCCATCAAGGCGCTGTACAAGATCACTCCGGTCAAGATCGCCATGATCAACCTGCCGGCCCGGACCATCGTGGTCAAAGGCCGCCGTGGCACTGTCTCCGGCGTCCGTAAGGCCCTGGTCACTGTGAAGAGTGGCGATAAGATAGATTTTGCATAAAACATAACCATGAAATCATACCGACCAACAACCAAGTCTCGCCGCCACATGACTACTCTGCCGTTCAAGCAGTACCTCACGGCTTCAGAGCCACATAAGCCGCTTACGCTTGGTTTCAAACGCGACGTTGGACGCAATGCCTTCGGCCGCATCACGGTTCGCCACAAGGGAGCCGGCCACAAGAAGCTCTATCGCATCATCGATTTCCTGTATGAGAAGAAGGACATCCCGGCGACCGTCAAGACCGTCGAGTACGATCCTTTCCGCACCGGCTATATCGGCCTGGTCAACTACAAGGACGGCACCAAGCGCTATGTCCTCCTGCCCAAGACCATGAAGGTCGGCAACACATTCATCGTCTCCGAGAAAGCTCCGATCGAGACGGGCAACCGTTTGCCGCTCAAGAAGATCCCGGTCGGTACATTCGTGTACAACATCGAAATCAAGCCTGGTTCTGGATCGAAGCTTGTGCGCTCGGCCGGCTCCTTCGCTCAGGTGGTTGCCAACGACGCCAACTATACTCACATCAAGATGCCTTCGACGGAGATCCGCAAGGTCCACGAGTCCGCTTGGGCCTCGATCGGCGCCGTCTCGAACGAAGAGAATCGTCTGGTCGTCATCGGTAAGGCTGGCCGCTCGCGTTGGATGGGCATCCGCCCGACTGTCCGCGGCACCGCCCAGAACCCTGTAGACCACCCATACGGCGGAGGCGAACAGCGCCAGGGCCGCGGTCTGCGCCGCCTCAAGACGCGCTGGGGCAAGCCCGCCGGCAAAGGCCAGAAGACTCGTACGCCGAAGAAATATTCCAATGTATTCATCGTCTCTCGCCGCCAGCCAGGACGCTTGATGAGGAGCGGCAGTTAAGACTCTATAATATAGTGAAGCAAGATACCGAGTCCCCGGTGTTCGATTTTGTAGTCAGGCAGGCCCGGAATGCCGTCAAGTTTTTCATCCGGATGATGGTTGGTTGGGATAGTTGAGCTGTCTCACGTCCTCACTTGTTGCTATAATATACCGTATGAAAAAATCTCATTGGCGGCACCTCAAGAATAAGTGGGTCGTCGCCGGTCTGGTCGTCTTGGCCATCATTATCATCTTTGTGGCGAGAAGCGGCGGCTCCGCGTCGAAGTTCGAGACAGCCATGGCTACGGTCGGCAATGTCTCCGAGACGGTCGGCATCACTGGCACGATCTCACCGGTCGGCAAGGCCGATCTGGCCTTCGAAAAGAGCGGCGTGATCTCGCGGATATTCGTCAAGGTCGGCGATACCGTCAAGAATGGGGATCCAATCGCCGAACTGGATAGCGCCGGCGACCGGGCGGCCCTAGCTTCTGCCGAAGCTACTCTAGCGGACCTCTCCCGCAATCTGACGCCGGAGGAATTCGCCGTACAGAAGTCCGCGCTCGAAAGCGCCAAGAGGGACGCCCTGAATGCTTCACACGATGCCCTGGTCAAGGCCGAGAATGCACTTTTTAATTACACCGACGCCTTCTTCACGAATCCCCAGAGCTCCAACCCGACGCTCTCTATCCGCGCTGATTCGTCGCAGATCCAATCCGAGCTCAATTTGGCCCGCGTCAAGATCACGGTGCTCCTCGATGTGTGGTCGGACAGCCTCATCGGAGTGACTGCTGATGATGCCGTTGCACTCATCGCCAAAGCTAGCGCCAATCTCTCGACTATCAAAGACTTCATGAACCGCCTCTCGACTGTGGTGAGTGCGCTCTTGCCGGGGAATTCCGGCCTGACCCAGGCGACGGTAAATGCCTATGTCACCACTATGAATTCCGGCCTCTCGGCTCTGAACGGTGCGATCGACGCAGTGACGGCCTCTCAGACTGCGCTCTTTGCCGCCCAGTCGAACTACGATCTCAAGCTCGCCGGCAATTCAGCCCAGTCTATCGCGGCCCAATCAGCCAAAGTCGCCGGCGCCCGCGCGAGCCTCGCCCAAGACATGATCGTCTCGCCGATAGACGGGATCGTGACGAGAGTCGACCCATATGTCGGCGAATTTGCCGCCGCCGGACAGTCCGGCTTCGCTGTGCAGAATGACAGCTTCAAGATCGAGGCCCGCGTACCGGAGGCAGACATCGCCAAGGTCGCTATCGGCAATATCGCTTCGAGCACCCTGGATGCCTATGGAGCTTATGTCGACTTTCCGGCCCGAGTCGTGATGATCGATCCGGCCGAGACAGTCATCGAAGGAGTGCCCACATACAAGGTGACTCTGGTCTTCCTCCAGCCGGACATGCGCATCCGTTCCGGCATGACCGCCAACCTCGATATCCGCACGAACGAGCGCTACAATGTCCTCTATATCCCATATCGTGCGGTCGTCGATGACAACGGCGCAAAGACCGTGCGTGTTGTCGAGGCTGGCGGCCAGTCGTATTCTTCCATGCCGGTCGTGACTGGCCTCAAGGGCTCCGAAGGCACCATCGAGATCGTCTCTGGCCTCTCCGAAGGCGACAGGGTGGTGACGTATGTGAAGTAAGGGTTCCCAATGAACATCATCGAAGTCAAAAATCTTAAGAAGTCCTATCAAGAAGGGGACACGATCACGCACGCCCTCTCCGGCGTGACTTTCGATGTGCGCAAAGGCGAATTTGTGGCCATCATGGGTCCTTCTGGTTCTGGAAAATCCACGTTGCTACACCTCCTGGGTCTTCTCGACGAGCCGACTTCCGGCAGTTATCACTTCAACGGCAAGAATGTTTCCACGTATTCGAGCAATGACCTAGCTGACCTGCGCAATCGCGAAATCGGCTTTATCTTCCAGTCGTTCAACCTCCTGTCGCGCACGACAGTCTTGGAGAATGTGAAGCTCCCGCTCTATTATTCCAAGGTCCCCGAAGCGGAGTGGGAGTCGCGCGCCCGCGAGGCCGTCGAATCCGTCGGCCTCGGGCATCGCATGCATCACAAACAGGCCGAGCTCTCCGGCGGCGAGCGCCAGAGGGTGGCGATCGCCCGGGCTCTGGTCACCAATCCGGAGATCATCTTTGCCGACGAGCCGACCGGCAACCTCGATTCCAAATCAGGCAAGAATGTCATGTCCGTCATCCAACATCTCAACGAGGATCACAACAAGACCATCGTGCTCATCACCCACGAGACCTCCACGGCGGAGCATGCCGAGCGCATCATCCATATCCTTGACGGAGAGATCGACAGCGACACCAAGGTCAAGAGTCGCCTGACCTCGAAGGACGAGTTCGTGAAATAACATGACCTGGAAACACACCCTCAAAACTTCATTGACCGGCCTCTCGACCAATCGCTCGCGGTCGGTCCTGACCATCTTCGGCATCGTCATCGGCATCACCGCTATCATGCTGGTCATCTCGCTCGGCGCCGGAGCGCAAGAGCTCATTCTAGGCCAAGTCCAGGGGCTTGGCACCAATACTATCGCCGTCATCCCCGGTCGGGAGCCGACCGGACCATCGGATGTGACGGCGCTCTTCAGCGACTCGCTCAAGGAGAAGGACCTCGTAGCTCTCCGCAACAAAGCCAACGTTCCTCATCTCAAGAACATCATGCCGGTTGTGTTCGGCGCCGGCTCATCTTCATATGGATCGAACACCTATCAAGTCACGATCTTCGGCGGAACGGAGCTCCTGGCTGAGATATTCGACCTGCATCCGACCGATGGGTTCTTCTTCGACGCGAGCGATGTATCTTCACGCTCGAATATCGCCGTGATCGGATCCAAGGTGGCTACCAAGCTCTTTGACAACGATTATCCGATAGGGAAGAGCATCAAGGTCAAGGGCCGCAACCTCCGCGTGGTGGCCGTGTTGCCGCCCTCCGGCGGCGGGTCGCTCTTCAATTTCGACGAGATGATCGCTCTGCCGTACACTACTGCCGCGGATTATATCCTGGGCCAGAAATACTTCAGCCGCTTCATCATCCAGTCTGATACCGATGCCAATGTCGGCGTCACCGCGGAGGATGTCAGACTGACCCTGCAGGCCTCGCACAACATCACCGATCCGACCAAGGATGACTTCACAGTCCAGACCCAGCAGGATCTGGCAGACCGCTTGGCGACTATCACCAATGCCCTCACTTACTTCCTCGTGGCCGTGGCCTCGATCGCGCTCTTCGTCGGCGGCGTCGGCATCATGAATATCATGCTAGTGTCGGTCACCGAACGCACCCGCGAAATCGGTCTACGCAAGGCGCTTGGCGCCCGCGACCGTGACATCCTTGCCCAGTTCTTGTTGGAGGCGGTCCTGCTCACTTGCATCGGTGGCATCGTCGGTATCATCCTCGGTTCAGTCCTCGCCTACATCATCGCTTTCGGTCTGTCGCATTTCCTGGCGATCAACTGGCAGTTCGTCTTCCCCTGGAGCGGCGCCATCTTGGGCTTCACTGTCTCGGCATTCATCGGTCTCATCTTCGGCGGCTACCCGGCGCATCAGGCGTCCAAGAAGAGCCCGATCGAGGCGTTGCGGTATGAGTAGAGCTTATTTCACCCTCGGAAATACGATATTAAATGTAGACCCCTTGTCCAGCCCTTCGGAATTCACGAAGAGCTTGCCGCGATGGCGTTTGACGATGGAGTTCGATAGGAAGAGGCCAACGCCGAAACCTTCGGTGTCCATATTCTGGGCCTGCTTGGTGCGGAAGAACTTGGTAGTGATGTGCGGGATGTCGCCTGGAGCGATACCGATGCCGTCATCCTTGATCGACACAGCTACCTTGCGCCGATTGGCGGTAACCGTCACCACGATGTTCCGACCCGGGGGAGTATAGGTGCAGGCGTTCTCGAGCAAGGACCCAAGCACGAATTCGATGCGCGATTTCTCGGCGAGGATATAGGCTTCGGACACCGCACAAGTCATCGAGATGAATAGATTCTTCTCGTGGAAGGCCGTCTTGGCTCCCTCGACCGCCGCTTCGGTGAGCTGGCACAAGTTGAGCCGCTCGAAGTTGTATTGCGATCGCGCCGTCTTGACGGTATCGGTCAAACCGACCAGGGTGTTAGTCAATTTGATGAGATTCTCGTTGGATCTGGCGATGTCCGACAGAGCCTGCTTCTTGTAAGAGTCCTGTTCACCGCCGAGGAGGTTTTCCGTGGTCCACTTGATCTGGGTGAGCGGCGTACGGAACTTGTGGGTGACGATCGTGATGAATTCGTACTTCATGCTCTCGTTCTCGCGGAGCTTGCGCATGAGCAGGATCATCACGAGCCAGACGATCGCGCCGAATCCCAGGGCAATGGAAGCAATGGTCAGGATGTAGGTGGTCATATTGGGTTCTATTGTAGCATATTGACTTAAAAAAATGGCTCTGATACTATGCCCTGAAGCTCCTCGGAGCTGATTTTCTTTCTATATACAGTATTTACATGGCACGATCACTCAACAAAGGCCCATATCTAGACGCAAATCTCCTCAAGAAGATCGCCGGCAAGAAGCCTGCCACGACCGGCACTATTCGCACCTGGGCCCGTCGCTCACAGATCTCTCCGGAGATGGTCGGTTTCACCTTCGGGGTCCACAATGGCAAAAGCCACATAGATGTATTGGTCACCGAGGACATGGTAGGACACCGCCTCGGTGAATTTTCTGCCACCAAGAAGTTCATCCGTCATGGAGGCAAGATGCAGAAGGAGATCGAGCTCAAGGCCAAGGAGTCGGAGATCGCCGCCGCCCAGTCCGCCAAGGCCGCCGCCACCGACGCCGCCGTCAAGAAATAACATACAGACATGATCACCGCCTCATTGGAAAACTATCGTATCACTCCTCGCAAGATGCGCCTGGTCGCGGACATGATCCGTGGCAAGAAGGTCGCCGAGGCCAAGGTCATCCTCGAACACGCCCTCATGAAGGCTCGTCACCCGCTCCAGGACCTGCTCGCCTCGGCTATGGCCAATGCCGCCAACAATTTCAAGATCGACAAGGACAATCTTTTCGTCAAGGAGATTCGCGTAGACCAGGGCTATGTCCTCAAGCGTTCTATGCCGATGTCGCGCGGTTCGGCCTTCCCGCTCAAGAAGCGCACTAGCCATGTTAGTCTAGTACTGGCCCCATTCACGCCTCGCGTCAAGAAGCCCCAAGGACGATCTACGGGATCGGCCAAGAAGGCCGCCGCTAAACCAGCCGCCGCTAAGGCCCCCGCCAAATAACATGTCACACACCGTACACCCTTATTCTCATCGCCTCGGGATCATCCGCGACTGGAAGAGCCGCTGGTTCTCGACGGACAAGGTCTATCGCACTTCGCTCAAGACCGACATTACCATCCGCGAATTCTTGCAGAAGGAGCTCCGCTCTTTCTATCTCGGCGGCGTAGACATCGAACGCACCCAGAAGACGCTCCGCGTGGTGGTCAAGACTTCTCGCCCGGGCATGCTCATCGGCAAGGCCGGTGATGGAGTGGCCAAGCTGCGCGCCAAGCTCCTCAAGCTCCTCGAGAGGGAAGGCATCAAGCTCGGCACTCAAGAATTCAAGCTCGACATCGAAGAGGTCAGGAACCCGGAGGCCAATGCCGCCATCGCCGGCTTGATGATTGCCGAAGCTCTCGAGAAGCGCCTGCCTTTCCGCCGCGTCATGAAGCAGATCATCGAGAAGATCATGGCCGTCAAGGAAGTCAAAGGAGTGCGCATCTATCTCGGCGGCCGCCTCGGCGGTGCCGAGATCGCCCGTTCCGAAGAGATGAAGCGCGGTCGCGTCCCGCTCCAGACTCTGCGCGCCGACATCGACTTCGCCCGCGAGAAGGCCCACATGACCTACGGCGACCTGGGCATCAAGGTCTGGATATACAAGGGCGAGATCTTCAAGAAAGACCAGAAGGAGCATAAGACCAAATAACTATCATGATGTTCCCCAAGAAAGTTAAGCACCGCAAATGGTTCACCATGCGCATGAACTCCGTCAAGGAGGCGGCGCACGCTGATACCCGCGGCATCAAGCTCTCCTTCGGCTCATATGGCCTCAAGGCCATGGCCTATGCCCGCGTGACCTCCAACCAGATCGAAGCCGCCCGCAAAGTCGCCATGCACCACGTCGGCAAGACCGGCAAGGTTTGGATCCGCATCTTCCCGGACCACCCCTTCACCCAGAAGCCGGCCGAAGTGAAGATGGGCAAAGGCAAGGGAGACCCGGTCGGCTTCATCGCCGAGGTCAAACCGGGACGCATCGTCTTTGAGATCGACGGTGTCGAGCCGGCGATTGCCCTCGAAGCTATGAGGAAGGCAGGCACCAAGTTGCCGGTCAAGACCAAGATCATCTCGCGCGCCTAAATCACATGAATTCCAAAGACCTCAAAACCAAGACCGTCGCCGACCTCCGCAAGCTCATCGCCGAGAAGAGGGAGGCCCTGCGCGTCTTTCGCTTTGGTGGCGCCGGCGCCAAGACCAAGAACGTCCGCGAGGGCCGCTTTATCCGCAAGGACATCGCCCGCATCCTGACGGTCCTGAACGCCCCGAAAAAGGCCTGACTTGTAGACAAAAGGACGATCTTCACGTAAACTCGAACTTCCATGGCCAAACCAGAAACAAAACAACCAACAGATGCCGCCCGCCGCCAGACCTATACGGGGACTGTGGTTTCGGCCAAGATGAAGGACACTACGGTGATCATCGTCGAGAGCTATGCCAAGCACGCCAAGTACGGTAAGTTCATGAAGAGCAAGCACAAGGTCATGGCTCATGATCCTGGCAACACCAAGAAAGAGGGGGATAAGGCCACCGTCGAAGCCTGTCGGCCGATCTCCAAGCGCAAAGCCTTCAAGGTCATCGCCTAATCGTACCCGTTTTCCAATACTATGATCCAACCCCGCACCATCGTGAATATCGCAGACAACTCCGGCGCCAAGATCGGGCGCATCTTCAAGGTGCTCGGCG
>Ga0172379_10000532_pt1 | contig 94269 bp, 78 predicted proteins | sample GrowelOW334metaG_FD_119756 | JGI IMG/M metagenome (GOLD analysis project Ga0172379, IMG submission 119756) | Groundwater microbial communities from an aquifer near a municipal landfill in Southern Ontario, Canada - Groundwater well OW334 metaG | ecosystem: Environmental > Aquatic > Deep...
AGAGCCATAGTTTCCATCATCCCAATATCCGGCAGCGGCGGCAGTTGGATTGGCGGCGGTCATGCAAGAGTCTACGCCACTACTGCTTGTCTCACTGTAAATAGTCGCCACGATGTTGGTGGCGTTTAGCCCCTCGCCCGCCCCTGAAGATTCACTCTGAGGAGTGAGAGAGCTGGAATTTGTCGAAACAGTAGAAGTGGAAGGTGCGCTAGACTGACGACCGACAATGATTATTGCAGAAACTGTGCCAACCACTGCCAAGGTTATCAGCGCGACCGCTATGATGGTTTTTGTTTTTGTTTTTTCTATAATTTGCATAGTCAATTATAATTTGATTAAATAAATCATCGGAATAACCTTGAGGATTTACCCCCTTGTTGTTAAATCATATAACATTTTGCCTTTTTCAGCTAAAATAACCCTGTGGACAACTTCTATGTCCTTTCTCAAATTTTCAAATCTAAGCTTCGCCTTTTTTATATTCAGCAATTATTTCATCCACGTCAGAAATCGTCACTTCAGGAATTTCATAGCCCAGCTTGTCTTTCTTTTGAAAAAATTCCATTTTTACTTTGCTAGCCACTTCATCCATGATGTCGATCGCTTTGTCAGGAAAAGATCGATCCGGCAAAATGCTTTCTGTTTTTTCCACGCAGGCCCGTAAAATTTCATCTGGTAGTTTCACGTGGTGATATTGTTCATATTTATATTTGATGCCGCGGAGAATCCTGATGGTATCCGTCACGTCGGGCTCGCTGACATATATCGGCTGCATCCTTCTTTTGAAAGCCGGGTCTTTTTCAAAATAGGTTTCGTATTCAGAAAGTGTCGTCGCGCCCACCACTTGAAGCTCTCCTCTGGCCATAGCCGGCTTCAAAATATCTCCGATCGAGATCGATTCTCCGGAATTTTCCGGTTCAATGACATTATGGACCTCGTCGATGAATAAAATGATGTTGCGGTTGGAAGCCGAAATTTCTTCGGTTATTTTTTTGACTCGGCCCTCAAATTCTCCCCGGTATTTCGTCCCTGCCATCAAAGAATTCAGATTCAAAGACAAGACTCTTTTGCTAAAAAGATCCGGGGTTACTTTGTGATTAATGATATTTTGCGCCAAACCTTCGACGATCGTCGTCTTGCCAATGCCGGATTTCCCGATCAAAACCACATTGTTTTTCGTCCGCCGGGAAAGCACGCGCGTTAATTGGTCAATTTCGGCTTTCCGGCCAATGATAGGATCCAGCGCCCCATGTTTGGCTAAATCAGTTAAATCTAAGGAAAAATGGTCCAGTGTCGGCGTCGCGGAAAAGAAAGTTTTTTTCGTGTCGCTTTTGCGCGAATAAAAAACGGCAAAAACCACGCTCACCAAGATTATCAAAAGAAATATGATTGGTATTATTATGTCATCCATAAATAACTTACGAAAAAAAACCTTAGCGACAACTGTTGGTATTAATCTGCATTCCCGAACCCCCGATTACGGCTGCCTGAATTGCAGCAGAAGACGAAGCACTTAATGAGAACTGGCCACCCCCGATATTGTTTCGTTGAGTCCAGCTTACCCCATAGTCGCTCGATTTATAGAGCAAACCGTAATAACTAATGGATGCCGCTGTCTGATATTTGCCGTCATCCGACATGGCAACCGACAGCCATTCTGTGGCGGGAGAAGAACTAACGGCTTGCCAACTGTTTCCATGATCGCCTGAACGATATATGTTATCACTTGTCCAAGAGCCTATCACCGCCGTTTGATATGTCCCATCAGCTGACATAGCGACCGAGGTCCAATTCTTCGATAAGCCTTTCTGAGTCCAGCTGGATCCATGATCGGATGAAACATAAATATATCCGCCGGTTACAACCGCTGTTTGATAAGTTCCGTCCCCCCTCGACACAGCCACAGAAGACCAATTTCTTGGCGATTCCTTTTGGTTCCAACTACCTGAAACTCCATAATTAGATGAAACATAGATAGACCCAGCGCTCCATCCATTACCAACGGCTGTTTGATATTTCCCGTTAGCTGACATGTCCGCCGAGCTCCACTGTTCCCCTAGTGACGCTACGGGAGAAAAGCTATTCCCCTTATTACTAGAAACATAAAGTCTGCCGTCTCCACCATTGGCAATTGTCTGATATGTCCCGTCGCCTGACATGGCAATCGGGATATTATTCCAGGCACCAGAAGCCACACTGAATGTCCCACTTGATGGAAACGTGTTACCGCCATTACTTGAAACATAATTTATATAATTACCACCAGCACGACTTATTGCGACTAGATATTGCCCATCATCTGACACGGCGATTGAATTCCAATCTAAAATGCCATCCGGGGAGATACCGAGCCAAACATCGGAACAAACCGGCGCGTCCACCGCGCGGGAAGTGTTGCTATAAGCTCCGGTAGCTTTGACCCGAGTGGCAGTATAAGCCAACGCCGAACAAGAAGTAATCAGTGCGGGCGTTTTATCATAAAAAATTAATTTGTAGGCTTTGGCGGCATCGCCATTAATGTTGCCGGAAATAGTCGCTGCTCCGCTGGCAACACTGCACGATGTTGCTCCCAACAATCCCCCAAGATCTGTCAAGGTGTTCGTGCCGGATATTTTTTTCAATTGATACGCCGCCAATTCCACTGCGCTATCGGCGACTTGAAATCCCTGCGTTGATCTGTTGCTCGCGAGTGAATTTTTTCTTTCAATCACCGCCGCGGCACCAATTGCCAGCGCGGAAGTCAGAATCAAGGAAAGCATAATCATGGAAAAAACCAGCACCGAACCCTTTTTGTTGCCTATCTTTTTATTATTTAAATATTTAGTCATTTGAGATTGATTTAAAATTCAAAATTTAAAATTAAAAATTTCCAAGTTATATTCCCGAAACGCTGTAGTCTCGGAGTGACACCGTGGTCTGCAGCCGCGCTATATCATTGCCGCTTGTTACTTCTATGGATATTGTAATTTTCCCCACAACTCCCGATTGCGATGGAACCACCGAAAAATTAGCGTTATTAACGTTGCTGATCATATTTGACAACGTTCCCGCGGAAACTAAGCCTATGCAAGTGCTCTTACTGGCCATTGCAGTCGACGCGGTATTTATCCGGTGATTGCCTGCGTCAAATTGGTAAGCGATGCATTTAGACTGTGAATAGTCATAGACCACAATTGTCTGTACGCTGGAACTGCTGGCAGGGATAATAACACTGCTCGTTCTGATAGTTTTTGCCATTAAATTCATTCCGTATTCCCCTTGTTCCAGATCTTTCTGCACCGTTTTGCCGCTGCGATAACCAAATACGGAACGGCTGAACGCCCCAGCCACTCCAACCATGATCACGGAAAAAATAAAAGTTGCTATCAACATTTCGATCAGGCTAAAGCCATTTTTATTTTTTGTTTTATTTTTCATAAATATAAGTTGGAATATAATTTTCCAATTACAATCTCGCCGTCAAAATCGATTGCGCGAACGTGCATTTATTGCCCGCATTACAAGTCAATGCTGTCGGACTCGCCATCGGGGCAGTCGTTCCCCAAGTAACCGTACTTGTAACCTTGACTTGCCCGGCAACCGATTTATCTGTTTCAATTCTTCTTTGGAATTTGGTAGCTGAACCGCCGGTATAAGTGTAAAATGTTCCTGAATAATTGAGCGTGTACGTCAAACCAGGGCAAGCTAAAGCATTATTGTAACTGATACTGCAAGTAGTTCCCGCCGTTACCCCAGCAACTCCGTCCCCCCCGCTGGCGACATTGATGTCCCTTATGTTCCGTACTAACTCCAATCCTTCTTGCACCAGTTCGGTCGCTATGATTGTGTCTCGGCTATCTATGGAGGTCTTTAGGCTGGAAACAAAAAGGCTCATCACTCCAACAATTCCAAAAGACAAAACAAAAACCGAAACGACGGCTTCCAACATCGAAAAACCTTTTGCATTTTTATTTATTATTTTTTTTGTGTTTAGCTTTTTCACAGAAAAATTTTGACTTTTAACAGGCAACGTTTCCCAGCTTCTCTTCCACATTACCAGAGATATAAACACAAACCGTATAATAGGCGCTTGTATAGCTCGTGCTTTGAAGCAGTATTTTAGCATTTCCATTTGCGTCTGTATATCCTAGAGCGCCCCTATTGCCAAAAGGAACACTAAATGTTACCACGCAGTCAGTGGTAACATCACAGCCCAGCCCGTCTTTATTATTAATTACATTTTTGAATTTTGTGACACTATACTCATTATCATCATGATTTGTACACGCCGAATCGCTAGAGGCAAAAAAAGAACTTATCTTCATGGGCGTTTCATTGTATATCCGAATTTTATAAGAATTCGGCATAACCGAAGAGCCTGCGCAAGTCAATCTTTTTCCTGTGAGAGAGCTATTTTGCGCTTCACGGATAACAGCCGCCAATCCCCGAGCTGCGACCTCCACTTCTTTTTGAGCCCTACTGATTCGATATGAACTCAAAACCATCGCTGACACAATACCGATCAGGGCAACAACGATCAAAAGTTCAATGAACGTAAAAGCTTTTTTAGGTTTAATTTTAAATTTATTTTCCACTTTTTGTATTTTCTAATAAAATAACCCGAAGTACCAATTGACAATTGGTGCGTAAAAAAACAGCGTGATCAAGGCTCCCAAAATCAAAAATGGCGCGAACGGAATCCGGCTTTCCATTTTTTTCTTTTTCCCCGCAATCAGAACCAGCCCGACGATGGCGCCGATCATAAACGCCAGAAAAAGCGCCAAAATAATATTCGGCCAACCCAAAATAAGACCGAGCAAAATTACCAGATACGCGTCTCCCATTCCCATCCATTTTTCTTTGGAGACTGCCACCAACAAAAAGAAAATAGCAAAGGCGGCAAAGGCGGCCAAAACTCCGGAATAAATCTGCGAATTCAAAATAACATTGTTACTGCCTATTTTTGTCCAATCAATATACAAGCCAAATGCAACGGCCCAAGCCACCGCCGGCCATAAAACCAAATCTGAAATTTCCATATACAAAAAATCATAGACAAAAATAACCGCCAGGAAGCTGATTGCCCCAAGATAATATAAAGTTGTGATCCAGGTGGCAGAATCGGAGGCAATAAAATATTTGTAGCCGACCGCGGCAAACAAAAGGCCGGTGAAAAATTCAACTAATGGATATTTCCAAGAAATTTTCTTCCGGCAATAGCGGCAGCGGAAACGCAAAAGGATGAAGCTTAGAAGCGGTATATTATCATACCATTTGATCGGTTTGCGGCATTCGGGACAATGCGAGCGTCCGTGGGCGATGCTTTCCGCCACTTTGAGACGATACACGACTACATTCAAAAAACTGCCGATAATGAGACCAAGGATGAAAAAAATTAAAATAGTCATTTTGTTTTTTATTTTGTAATTAAAGCTCGCCTGACATTTTTATTTTACCATAAAAACAAAAAACAGCCAACCAGGCTGTTCAAGAGATAGCGCAAAGCCCGCCCCCACACCAACTTTAATAAGAAAAGAGATCCTATTAAAGTTCCAAGAAAGTTGGTGTGGGGGCTTGCCAATTTCGCCTAGGCGGACAAATTAGCAAGCATAAAAACTATGGACAGTTTGTCCAATCAACATTTCCGTTGCTAAAAGTAATGTCAGAGGCGCCACACCCAGTAGTAGTAGTTAAGACAGTAGCTGTTCCATCAAAAGTTCCACCACCTGTGACACCGCAACTTGGAGTGCCGGTAATAGCAAGATCAACTCGCGCACTTGATGCGTTAAAAGCATCCACAGCTGCCGTAAGAGCCGTGTCATCCGTGTCGCAAGCGCTGATCAAAGCCGGCATAGCGCCGGAAATTTCACCTTTGATCGCAGCGATGTTGGCTTTTGTTCTCGCGCTGCTTAAGCTCACCAACACAATTGAGGCCAAAATACCGATAATTGCAATAACGATCAAAAGCTCAATCAGGGTAAAACCTTTTTTCTTTCCTTTTTTGGTTGTTTTTTTCTTTTTCATTTTTCCACCATCCTTTCTAGTTTTATTTTAATCCTTCAATCTTTTTTATTCACACTTCTGCGAGGAACAATTACAGGTTAAATAGGTATTCCCCAGCGACGTTACGTCACCGTTTGTCGAAACCGGAAAAGTGCAGTTAACGGAATCATAGGTTCCGGCTGAATATTGGTAACTATTTGAAAGTTGCGGCCATTTTGCGTTAGGCAGGCCTGCTCCGGCAGTCGTGCAAATTGTTCTTGTCCCATCTTCTGATCCGCTGGGGACCGACACCGTCCCATTCATATTTTTGCAAGCGGCAACCGCTATCAAAGCCGATCTTACTGTGGTTTTGGCACTGCTGATCCTGCCGTTCTTGGTTGCTTGGCTAATCAATAATAATGTCGTCGTCGCCAAGATGACAATGATCGCGACCACCACCAAAATTTCTATCAGGGTGAAGGCTTTTTCGTTTTTCATAGTTTTGAAATTATTATGATTTATTTAAAAAAATTATTCGCATTTTTGCGAAGCACAACTGCAGGTCAGATAGGTATGGCCCGCGGGAGTCATATCGCCGTTCGTGCTCACGCTAAAACTGCAGCTGATTGAATCATAGGTGCTTGCAGGCGCGGGGGCTCCGGCATTGTATGCGTATCCAGTTGGAAGTGTCGGCCAATTCGCGTTGCCTAGCCCGGCTCCAGCCAAACAAACTGAATTTGCTCCGGTTTCCGTATTAAGCGGAGTCCGCACGGTCCCATTCACCGTCTTGCACGCTGCCACCGCCAGCACGGCTGATTTCAACGTAGTAGAAGCGCTGGAAACATTGCCTTTGCTTGTCGTTGTGTTAAGCAACAGCAAGGTCACCGTCGCCAAAATGACGATAATCGCGATTACCACCAAAATTTCTATCAAAGTGAAGCCTTTTTTGTTTTGCATAGTTTTGAGATTATTACGATTTATTCAAAAATTAGAGCCAGCATAGAGCTTGCCCCCACACCAACTTTAATAAAAATATAAGCTTTCTATTAAAGTTCCAAGAAAGTTGGTGTGGGGGCTTGCCAATTTCGCCTAGGCGGACAAATTAGCAAGCATAAAATTCAGATTATGGGCAAGCCGTCCAGTTTACATTGCCATCCGTAAATGAAACTGCGCCGCAACCAGTTGGAGCAGTACCATCAGGAGTAGCGGTACCAGTAAAAGTTCCCGCGCCCGTCGTACCACAACTTGGAGTGCCAGTAATAGCTAGGGTAACCCTAGAACTAGCAGTATTAAAAGCATTCACAGCATTAGTTAGTTCAGTGCTACTAGTGTCGCAAGCGCTGATCAAGGCTGGCATCGCGCCAGAAATTTCACCTTTGATCGCAGCGATATTCGCTTTTGTTCTTGCGCCACTCAAACTGACCAATACAATCGAAGCCAAAATACCGATGATCGCAATAACGATCAAAAGTTCGATCAGGGTAAAGCCTTTCTTTTTCTTTTTTGTTGTTTTTTTCTTTGCCATTTTGTTCACCTCGCCTTCTAGATTTTTGTTTTATTTTTTATCGAAACTTGTCAAATTTTTATTTTAGATTGTTCTAACGTTTTGTGTTTTGAATTTTGTCCGCCGCGGCGGATCGGGATTTGTTTAGGATTTAGTGCTTAGGATTTAGGATTTCCGTCATTTACATTTGTCCCGCGATATCATAAATCGGCATGATGATCGAAAAGGCTAGAAAACCAACCGCGATGCCAATAACCACCATCAGGACCGGCTCGATCAGAGTGGATAGGTTTCTGGTAGCTTCATCGGTTTCCTGCTCATAAAACCTGGCGACATGATTCAAGACCAAATCGATTTGGCCGGATTCTTCCCCAATTTTCACCATTTGTGAAACAATCGGGGGGATCTGTGGAAAACGCCGGAAAGCATCACTCATGTTGCCTCCGATTTTGACTTCGTCCGCCGCTTTCAAAAATATCGCTTCGTACACGGAATTGCCGACGACTGAGCTGACCACATTTAACGCCTTGATGATAGGAATCCCGCCCACCAAAAGAACCGCCAAATTGTCAGCGAAACGCGCGATGTAGACGTGCTGATAAATTTCTCCAAAGATCGGCAGCTTTATTTTTATCTGGTCCCACTCGCGCTTTCCCTCTTCTGTTCTGAGATAATAAATCAGCCCACCAATAAATCCGAAGATAAGAACTAGCACCGCCCACCAATAAGCGCTCATAAAATCACTGACAAAAATGAGGCCCTTGGTGTACCACGGGATCGCCACATCCATACCCTTGATCATCAGCGTCAACTTGGGCACGATGAAAGAAATCACGATGAAACCGATGATAAAAAAGACAATGACCACGATCAGTGGATACATCATTGCCGACCTCACCCGACTGCTCAGTGTGTAATTTTTTTCAATGTTATCCGCAACATAGGCGACGGATTTTTTCAAATTTCCCGAAACTTCACCAGCCTTGATGATATTGATGGCCATTACGGAAAAAGTGTCCCGCTGTTTTTTCAGCGCTTCAGAAAGAGCCAAGCCGTCTTGGATATCATTTATAATTTCTTCAATTATTTTTTGAAAATATCTATTACTAGTCTGTTCCTTGATCGCTATGAGACAAATTGTAATCGGCACCTTGGCTTCGATCAAAATAGAGAGCTGCCGGAAAAACATCATTAACTCTTTGTTATTGACCCGATCCCAATAACTCAAGAGGGTTTTGTATAAAGAGCTGACCGCTCTTTCTTCCCGGATAACGATAGGATAAAGGCCATTTTTTTGCACAACGTCAAGCGCCCCGTCCGCGGTTGCGGCCTCGATGATGCCTTCGCGCACCTCGCCTGTTCCATCTTTTGCTCTGAAAAAAAATTTCATATTTTTATTATACTATTATTTTACCATATTTTGAAAATTTTTGGGATCCTTCGCGTAAGCAGACGCAGTGTCAACCGTGACTAATCCCTGCCTGACCAGATTTGCCAGCGATTTATCCATAGAAACCATCCCCTGTTCAGAGGATGTTTCGATGACATTATCGATTTGATAGGTTTTGCCTTCGCGGATCAGATTTTCCACTGCGTGATTTTTGATCATAATTTCCACTGCCGGAATCCTGCCGCCGTCAATTTTGGGAATCAATCGCTGGGAAACAACTCCCAGCAAGGAGCTGGCCAATTGGGATCGCACCTGATTTTGCTGATGAACCGGAAAAACATCAATGATGCGGTCAATGGTTTGCGGTGAATCATTGGTATGCAGAGTCGCAAAAATCAAATGTCCGGTTTCCGCCGCCGTGATAGCCGTGCCGATACTTTCCAAATCGCGTAACTCACCCACCAGAACCACATTGGCATCCTCGCGAAAGACCGCCTTGAGCGCGTCTTGGAAAGATTTGGAATCCTGATAAACTTCACGCTGATTAATGATGCATTTGTCCTGTTCATAAATATACTCGATCGGATCTTCAATTGTAATTATGTGTTTCTCCTGATTATGATTGATCTCGTTGATCATTGCCGCCAATGTGGTTGATTTTCCATGCCCAACCGGACCGACTACCAGAAATAGCCCTTGCGAATATTTGGTAAATTCATATAGGGCCTCCGGAATGCCTAATTGTTCAAGCGTCTTTATTTCTCTCGGGATCAGCCGAAAAGCGATGCTCAAAAAACCCTGCTGAAAAAACGCGTTCACGCGAAACCTGGCCTTATCTTCAAAATTATATGAAAAGTCAACTTGACCCTCGTCGGTTAACTTTTTTTTGTTCATTTCATCCAAAATAACTTCCCCCATGGATTTATTGTCTTCTGGCACAATAATACTGTCCTGGGTCAGGGGGACCAATCGTCCGTCTATGCGAAGAGTCGGATATCGTCCGACCGTCAGATGCAAATCAGAAGCTCCCTGTTGGGCAACTAACCGCAAAAGATTCTTGATTCTTTGTTCCGCGTGTATTGCGCTTGCCATATTTTATTTATTAGAAATATATTTTTTTATTTTTTCCAGAACTTCCGAGGGCGTAAAATGCGATTTTATCAGATAATCATTCGCTCCCAATCCCAGACCCTTGGTAACTTCATCTTTTTGGCTCAAATTGGTGAGCAAAATTACAGGTATATTTTTGAGCCGTTCATCCTCCTTTATTTTTTTCAACACTTCGAGGCCATCCATAAACGGCATGATGATGTCCAGCAATATCAGGTTCGGCTCGATGTTCTGCAGTTTTTTTATAGCCTCTACCCCATTGACAGCCTCAATCACCTCAAAGTTTTCTTGCTCCAATTTTGTACGGTAGATATCCATCACAAAAGAGTCATCCTCAACTATCATTATCTTTTCTTTTTTGTTTTCTTCCATAGTTTTAAAATTAAAAATTTTCGGCTAAAAGTCTTCTTCAGCGAGCGCGATCTTCCCCTCAACCACCCGTTCTATTTCTTCAACGGTCGTGATGCCGGCTAATATTTTTAAAATTCCATCCTGTTTGATCGTTAAAACTTGCATCTTGTCCCTTTCAGCCAATATCAGATTTTCATTGCCGCGCTTTTCCACCATAATCTCCCTGATTGCGTCAGTTACCGGCACCACCTCGTAAATCGCAATTCGCCCCTTGAGCCCGGTTCCGTTGCAACTATCACATCCCTTGCCATGATAAAATTTTATTTCTTGATTTGCCTTTAAATTATATTCCTTCAATTCTTCTTCCGGAATGTTCTTTATTTCTTCGATGATTTGTTTTTTTATTGATTCCGCGACTTTCTTTTCTTCCTTGCAATCTTCGCAAATCATTCTGACCAATCTTTGCGCCACCACCAGGCGCAGTGATGAAGAAAGCAAGAAAGGTTCGATGCCCATATCAATCATTCGAGGAATCGCCCCGGTAGCCGTGTTCGTATGCAGTGTGGAAAACATCAGATGCCCGGTGAGCGCCGCATGCACTGCCAATTCTGCCGTTTCCGAGTCGCGTATTTCTCCCACCATTATAATATTCGGATCTTGGCGCAAAATAGTTCTGAGCCCGTTAGCAAAAGTATATCCGATCTCCGGCTTGATCTGGCTTTGATTCAATCCTTCAATATTATATTCGATCGGATCCTCGAGCGTTATGATATTTCTTTCCTCGTTATTCAAAATTTTTAAGAGCGCGTATAAAGTCGTTGATTTTCCCGATCCGGTCGGGCCAGTCACCAAAATCATGCCATATGTCTCATCGATCGCCGAGCGCATATTTTTCAGAGCCGAACCCAGCAGCCCCAATGATTCAATATCGGCGATACCGACATCCTTGTCCAAGATCCTCATCACTATTTTTTCCCCGCTGATAACCGGCAGCGTGGAAACACGGAAGTCTATATCTTTGCCATTGTTCGTCAGGCGGAATCTCCCGTCTTGAGGCTTTCTTTTTTCATCTATTTTCAAATTCGCCAGAATCTTAACGCGCGAGATGACCACTGGGCCAATTTCTTTGGGTAAAATAAGGCTGACATGCAAAATACCGTCTACCCGGAAACGCACGCGATAATCTTTGTCCATCGGTTCAATATGGATATCGCTTGCCTTGCCCTCGATCGCGTGGCTGATTATGACTTGCACCAACTTCGTAACTGGCGCGTCTTTCAAAACTTCTTCTCTTTTCCTTTCTTCGCTTTTATTGTCAACTTCATCATTGAAAACAATATCTTTTTTGTAAGATTGGACTGCCTCTTTGACCATTTCAGTCGGTCTGGCGTAAAAATTCAGCATCTCATCAACCATTTCTCCCGAAGCAAGAAAAATTGTAATCTCGACGGCTTCTTTTTCCGCGATGAACCTCAAAACATTCAGGGCATTTATATTTTGCGGATCATCCATGGCTACCTGGACGCTGCTGCCATCTTTCGCGAAGGCCACCATGTGATTTTTCTCGGCGACTTCCTGAGGGATTATATTGATCACGGCAGCTTCGATATTCTTGGGAATCTTTTTGAGCGCGTCCATCCCCAAAGATGCCGCCCTTTTCTCCAGTTCGCTCGCGTTTATTGAGGCATCTGTTTTTTTTGTTTTACTGAGTAACGCCATACTTTATAGAATAGCCTTGGCTTATGATTTATCTTTTTGGAAAAAAACTTCTCAAAGCCGGCTTTGCCGCCAATGATTATTTAACAAACGGATTTGCCACGCCAATTGCTCCCGTTGACAAACTATTCATTACCGTATTCATCTTATTTTTTATTTCATCAACTATCGACATATCGAAACTGCCCTCTGAAAATACTGAGTTATCGATATTCACTATGGAATTGTCTTTGGCAAGATAATTAAAATTCAAGCTGATAGAGGCTCGCAAATTATTACTGGTGCTCTGTTCTTCGGCTTTCAATGTCTCGTCTTTTGAAATTATTAAGCCGGCAATGTTATTGAATCTTCGCAGGGAAGTAATCTTCTTTGATAGATCTTTTATATTTTCATATGTGCCAGTTACTCCCAAATTGACTTTGAAGTTGCTGACCACCGGTTTCACGGCCGCGGCAGGCGCTGCCGCTCCACCGTCAGCCGGTACAGTCATTGCCAAAGTATCGGTTGCTGGAATATCCGCGATCACTTCCACCGGGGTAACCGACATGCCAAACACAGTCAAGCTGCCGGCGTTTGCCAGAGAATTCAGATTACTGATGATTTCCTCTTCTTTTTCCTGATCAGGGATGTAAGTCAAAAGAGTGTTGCGCTTGTCGGCATTTCCAATCAAGGCTTGGCCCAGGATATCAGCTTTTTTGTTTTTATCCTGGATGCCCGCCAATTTAGCATTTGCCCCTTTCAGGGTTTCTTGTTTACTGCTCAAATCTTGGAAACCTGGATAAACAACCCAGATGGCCATAATTATGATCAGTATGATAAGAATTGGAATGAGAAGAATTTTTAATTTCATAGGTATCTTGTCCCGAATCCGCCGGCTGGCGGACGGGATTATTTAATAATTAAATTTAATTCAAAATTGACTTTTCCATTTTCATCCAAGTTTGTTGTGCCAGTGGTAACGCCCGAAAAAAATGTTGACTGCTTAAAGCTGAGTATCTGCTTGGCCATCATATCGAAATTATCGGCAACTCCGCTGACTTTTATGGCATTCTTCGACAGATCGAAATCAAGGGCTTTCAAGTATATCCCCTGCACCATCGCCGCCTCTATGGCCGGCAAACCTTCGTAACCTGGGTTTTTTTGATTCAGCAAATCCTTGGCAATCGTTATTCTATTTTGGAAGTCCATGACATTTGTATTGTTGCCTCCGATAAATTTTGCATATTCCGCGTCGTATTGGACTTTGGCTGCATCTGTTTTGCTAACCGCGCTTTTCGCCGCAAAATAAATCCAGATGTACGCGCCCGCCAAAATAACCAGGATCGCCAAGATCACCATTAGTCCTTTGTTGTAGGAGCTTTCGTGATCATTGTTCTCAAATGAGGCTGCCGCCAAATTTATATTAGCCATAAATTTTGATTGATTAACGCAAGGGTGGTTTGAGATTCCGCCATTTGCGATTATTTATATTAAATTTTTAATGCTTAAAATAATCTTCCGCCCCCCTCAGCGCAAGCCCCACACAGACAGAAAGCCGCGGTCCGATTTCTCTTAGTTTCGAATCCAGTTTGGCATCATAGCCGATCCGGCCCAAGGGATTGCCGATGATTGTCTTGATATTCAGCGCCTCTCCAAAATATTTATCAATTCCGGAAAGGCCCGCCGTACCTCCGGTAAGGATTATTCCATCAACCCTCTTTTCCCCTTCATTCTTATAATAGGTGTTCAACACTCTTTTCGTCTCGTCAATAATCAAGTCAAGAGTGGTAAACTTCATGTTTGTTTCTTTTGACAGCAGGTCTTTGTTGGAAATTTTGAACTTCTCCGCCCTTTCTTCGTCAATGTCCATGCTGCGGGAAATCACCTTGGTTATTTCCCTGCCGCCCGCGTCTATGTTCCGGTTAACTTTTATCACTCCCTTTTCGACGAGAACAATATTGCAAACGCGCGAACCGATATCAATAATGACAAAATTTCCAGCATCATTGCCGACCAAAGACCTGAGCACGGAAAAACTTTCAATTTCTATCGAATTTAAGCTTAGCCCAGTCTCAGCGATTATTTTTTCATATTTTTCAACCTTGCTTTTTGGCGCGGCCACCAACAACACCTGTAATTTTGAATTCGCATTCGCGCTGACATCCATTTTTGACTCAATTTCCTCCCGTTTTGCAACCAAAGGAGCATTTTTTATATTCAGAATGTCCCAGCTAAGGGCAATGTCATCCATTGAAGTCGGGATATATTTATGCGCTTCAAATTTAATCGCTTGATCAAGATCTTCTTTGGACATTTGAGGAAATTCAATCAAAGTGATCAACCCCCCGAAAGCCGGCATAGAAACATACGCTTTTTTGCTTTTGAATTTAGCCGCGCCGAGCATTCTTCTGACATATTTCGACAATACAACATCCGAGAACTCTGTCTGAGCGTCGCCGGAAGCACCGCTGATTTTCATCCAAGCATAATTAGAAAGAATCGGCTTGTTATTGCCAATTTTAATTTCCGCTATTTTTATTGAAGAGGTCCCGATATCAATTCCTAGAAATCTATTTTGTCCAAATCCAAACATATTGAATATTATTTTGTTTTTGTTTCAGTGATTTTCAGCTGCGGTTATTATAACATATTTTTAAAAATACAACTAGTTTTGAAAGTTATCCACACCCAGCACTAACTTTGCGCTGACCTCCGGTCTAAAGCGCTAAAGCGCTTGTGCAAAGTTAGTGCTGGGTACACCCCCGATCGTCATGTTTGACAGTGTTGTTTGTACTACTTAAAATGAAGTATAACTTTTGAAATTCTTTATGCTTAATAATTCAAACAATCCTGATTTTAAACAATTGGGACAAAAATTAACCAATCATTCCAAAGAGGCCCTGCTCCAATCATCCGCGCTAGCAAAAAAGTTCGGCTATTTTGAAGTTTCCGGAGCCCATTTGCTATATGCTGTTTATCTCCGCAAGGGCTGTATCGGCAGTAATATTTTGGCTGATCTGGGCTTGAAGAAACAACTTTTCCAGCATGTTTTGGAAAAAAATTCTCCCAAACGCAAAAATGCCGGTGCTCAGGAAATTCCGATGTCAGATGACTTGAAAAAAATCATAACCAAATCATTTTCGACGGCCAGAGTTTTCGGCTATCCGTATGTGGGCACGGAGCATTTAGTCTATTCCCTTTTGGGCTCCGATGACGCTCTGATCAGGCAAATCCTATCCGATCCATCCATCCAAAACCATAATCAGCCGATCCAACAAACAATCAAGGCCTCTCTGGAACCGGATATCTTTTCCAGCCTTTCAAAAATGTTCAGTCTGCCCGATAGCATACTAACGAAAACCAGTCCGCCGCAACAAGCTCCCGCCTCAGCCACCCCCTTTATCGATAAATTTTGCAACAACCTTAATGAGGAAATAAAAATCAATAAGACGATCGTCATCGGCCGGGAAAAAGAAATCCGGAGAATGATTGATATTCTGGGACGGAAAAACAAAAACAACCCGCTCCTAATCGGTGAGCCGGGAGTTGGAAAAACGGCGCTCGTCACCGGGCTGGCCCGGCTAATAAATTCAGACGAAGTTCCTACTTCGCTTTACCGCAAAAAAATAATGAGCCTCGATGTCGCCCAACTCATCGCCGGCACCAGTTTTCGCGGAGAGTTTGAATCGCGCCTCAAGGAAATAATCAAAGAAGCCAAGAATAATAACGACGTTATTTTATTCATCGATGAAATCCATAATATTGTCGGGGCCGGCAATGTGGCCGGCAGTTTGGATTTGGCCAATATCATCAAGCCCGCACTGGCGCGCGGCGAAATGCAGCTCATCGGCGCGACAACGCTCGCGGAGTATAAAAAATATATTGAGAAGGACGCAGCACTGGAGCGGAGATTCCAGCCGGTGCAAGTCCAGGAACCAACCGAAGAAGAAGCCAGAAAAATCCTTTTCGGAATAAAAAGCAATTATGAGGCCTTTCATAACGTCTCGATTTCTCCAGATGCTGTGGATTTGACTGTGGCTCTCTGCGTCCGTTATATCCAAAACCGCCATCTGCCGGATAAAGCTATTGATGTAATCGATGAAACCGCTTCCAACATCCGTTCAAAAAACAATCCGCCGGGGCGGACAGATCTTATCCGCGCTATCAAAAAAGCCGAGGACGAGAAATTAGCCCTCCTCACTGAGAAAGAAACGCTAGTTTCTGAAGAAAATTTTGAAAAAGCCATCAGTTTGCGCTCTCAGGAAAAAGAATTGGATGAAAAAATAAACTCTCTGCGGCAAAAGCAAGCGCAGATAGAAATGGAAAACAAGATCAGTATTCGCGCAGAAGATATCATTGAGACTATTTCCAGGATATCCGGAATCCCCGTCGAAAAACTTGCGCAAGAAAAAAACAATAAATTGAAAAATATCAAAAAGACCTTGGCCGCGCAAATCATCGGGCAGAAAGAAGTCATCGAAAAACTTTCCGATACCCTCATCCGTTCGCAAGCCGGCATCGGCAACCCTGATCGCCCGCTCGGTTCCTTTCTGTTTTTGGGCCCGACCGGAGTCGGCAAAACACTGACAGCCAAAATTCTTGCGAAAGATTTTTTTGGCTCGAAAAAAAGTTTGGTCCGCATCGACATGAGCGAGCTCATGGAACGCCATAGTGTTTCTTCGCTTATCGGTTCGCCGGCAGGTTATATCGGCTATGGCGAAGGCGGCAACCTGACTGAAAAGGTACGGCAAAATCCATATTCCGTCGTCCTTTTTGACGAAATTGAAAAAGCCCATCCGGATGTTTTCAATATCCTCCTGCAGATCCTGGAAGACGGCATTCTGACTGATGCGCAAGGCTTGCAAGTAAGTTTTAAAAATACCATCATTATTCTCACATCGAATGTCGGCACGGATGAATTCACCAATGCTTCGCGGGTCGGTTTTGCCTCCGAACAATCAAGAGACGTTGTTTCCAAATTTAACGAAATCAAAGATCAGGCCATCAAGGAATTAGAAAGAAATATGCGCCCCGAGCTGCTCAATCGCCTGGATTATATCCTCGTCTTCAACTCTTTGGGGAAATATGAAATCCAAAAAATTTCTGTGGTGGAAATGAATAAATTGAAAGCGCGCGTCAAAAAACAAGGCATCCTCTTGAGCTTCAATAAAGCGGTTTCCGATTTTGTCGCCGAAAAAAGTCTGGCCCTGAGCCAGGGCGCCCGGCTGGTCAGAAAAAACGTCCAGGAAATGATCGAAAATCCGATCGCGGAAATGATAATCTATAACAAAGTGCGCGATAAAAAGATTACCGTAAAAGTGGAGAAAGGAGAGATAAAATTAATCTAGAAAATAATTTACAATTTTCAATTTTCAATTTACAATCAATTTTCAATTATTTAATTATCAATAACTTAAAATTTGAAAATTGGTTCATTGGAAATTCAATGAAAATTGATTACTGAGCATTGAAAATTTCAAATTCTCTTCAAAACATAAAAGTCTTTGTGTTGGACACTCTCTTCCCAATCTCCTGCATTTCCTGCGGCCTTGATGATGTTTGGCTTTGTGAAGCCTGTTTTCAAAAAATCGAACTGCTTCCCTTTCAGGTTTGTCCGCGCTGCGAAAAACTGATTGCTGAAAAAGGTCGGCTGTGCGACCATTGCAAAAAAGACAGATCGACGCTCGATAGTTTACTAGCAGCTACAAAATACAATAAAAACAACCTGGCCAAAATGGTCCACCTGTACAAATATAATTTTGTGGAAGACTTGCATGTTCCGTTCGCCAGATTGCTGGTCAAAATTATTTTGAAAAATAACTTGCCGTTGCCGGATCTGATTATCCCCGTCCCCCTGCACCAGCGCCGCCTGCGCTGGCGCGGCTTTAACCAGTCAGAACTCTTGGCAAATTACATGAGCCAAAACCTGACCCCGGGTTTTTCCATCCCGGTCGCTCCCGATCTGATCAAGCGCCAAAAATACACTCCCCCGCAGATGCAGATCGGCAATTATTCCGAGAGAAGAAAAAATATGCGGGATGCGTTCGTCTTAAATTCAAACCAAGATATCCAAAATAAAAAGATTCTTCTAATTGATGACATCGCCACTACCGGTGCCACGCTCTTTGAGTGTGCTAAGGTTTTGAAAACAAACGGCGCCAAAAAAGTCTTCGCCGCCGTCATTGCGAGACAGGAATTTAACAATGAAAAAATTACGTAATTTATATTTATTGTTAGCTTGATGTTTGATAATATATTTGTTATCCTTCTTATTGTATAAATGTGAATATGGAAAGGTGGCTGAGTGGCCGAAAGCGGCTCCGTGCTAAGGAGTTGTCCTCGAAAGGGGACCGTGAGTTCGAATCTCACCCTTTCCGCAAAGAATAAAAATGGCTTTTCTAGGCTGTTTTTATTTACAAAGATTGCAATCCAGCGCTTGACTTTTCCCTTCCGCCATGCTATTATCTTCCCAGGTGAATGTATCGCATTAGTTATCCAAGTTTTATATTAGGTAAGCTATAAGAGTAAGTCACCAATTAATCCCTCATTTTGGGAATAACTAGAAAGGCAGGTGACTATACTTTAATGGCTTATCAAGACAACGGTCAAAGACCTCAAAGGCAAATGTTCGACATTACCGCGCTAAACATAACTTGCGCTGAATGTGGAGCTGCAATAACTCAATTGCCTTTCGAACCAACCCTGAAAGACGATGGTACATATGGCAAACTTTATTGTTACGACTGTAACAAAAAAAGAATGGCAGACAAACCAAAGAGAAGTTTCGGAGGTAATGGCGGATTCGGCGGAGGAAGAAGAGATAGATACTAATCTACTTTTCAATAAAAGAAAAATCCCGATTAATCGGGATTTTTCTTTTGTATCTTTTGCGACCAAAAAAAGTAAGCGAGCTAGATTCCCAAAAACCTTTCGAAAGTATCCACAATGCTAGGCTCTTGCTTTATTTCTGGCACATATTCCAAAAGTATCCGTCTGATTTCCAGCGGGTCTTCATCATGTATCGGAATATGCACAAATGGCATAATTTTATTTTTCATATGCAGGCTTATCACTTTCACTTGCCCCGGTTCATAGAATATCCAGAAAGCTATCATGTTGTCGAATTCATAAAGATCCCTGCCAGCGATAATTCCGTCATGCGTGATCAAGAAATCCAAAATCCGCGGTGTTCTGTTAACAAAAATGTAGCCAACCACCCCGATTAAAATAAAAGTTATCGCCATGACCGGGCTTTCTGTATAAACCGCGAAGGCTACAATGACAGCCAGCAAAAGTAAGGCATAAAGATACCATTTTCTGCTTTTCTCATAAATTTCGTATTCCGGCGCCTGCCAGTGCAACAGGACGTTTTTTGCGGATTGATCCTGCGGGTCATCATCCGAATAATCTTCTTGATTGTCGAAGTTTTCTTCTTTTTTATTTTTAAAATTCTCTACGTACATATTTCATTAATTTATCTCCGTTTACCAATTAATACTACCATGTTTACAAATCTATTTCTAGTTGCTATCATTTTATGGTATTTTCAACATATAGGAAGAGTGCCCGAGTGGGCTGAATGCGGATGAGCATTCAGCGGGTTGCAAAAGCAACCCGGGAACCACGAGGCAAACAATTTTTTAAATATAGGAAGAGTGCCCGAGTGGTTTAAGGGAACAGTCTTGAAAACTGTCGTGGGTGAAAGTCCACCGTGAGTTCGAATCTCACCTCTTCCGCCTTCGTGAAGAAGTCCATAAATTGCGCTTATAGCTCAGTGGATAGAGCGTCTGGTTGCGGTCCAGAAGGTCGCAGGTTCGATTCCTGCTAAGCGCACTAAAGTGTTCCTGCTCGCTTCGATTCGACAAAATGTCTCATCGAGTCGAAGCTAGCTAAGCGCATAAATTACACTTATCACTATGCAAAAAAACGGCTTAAGAACTTGGGTTGAGATTGATAAAAAAGCTATTCGCCATAATTATCAAATTTTCCGCTCTCAAATCGGCAAAAAATGCCAACTCATGTCGGTCGTAAAATCAAACGCTTATGGCCACTCCCTTTTGAACTTTTCGAAAGAAATGGAAAAGCTTGGTGTTGATTGGTTGGGCGTTGATTCGATCGTTGAAGGCGAAGCTTTGCGAAAAGAAAAAATATCTCCCAAAATTCTTGTGCTGGGGCATACTCTTCCGGAAAAAATTACGAGTGCGATTGAAAACCGCTTGAGCCTCACCGTTTCCACTCTTGAAAATCTCAAAAATATTCTCCGCCATAAAACGGCAAAGAAAATCAAGATTCATTTAAAAATTGATACCGGCATGCACCGCCAGGGTTTTTTTATTCAGGATCTTAAAAAAGCCATCCATCTTCTCAAAAAAAATAAGGACTTTATTGAAGTCGAAGGCATATACACGCATTTCGCCGCCGCCAAAAATCCATCCTTCCCAAAAGACACGCAAACCCAACTGGCAGAATTTGAAGAAGCGGTGACGCTAGTAAGATCAGCTGGCTTCAATCCCATCCGTCACGCTGCCGCCACTTCCGGTACTTTGCTTTTTCCGAAGTCTCATTTTGACATGGTACGGGTCGGCATTGGCCTTTACGGTCTGTGGCCATCCAAAGAAACTGAAGCTTCTGTGAAAAATAAAATTAAACTTGAACCGGTTCTGTTCTGGAAAACCAGAGTGAGTGAAATAAAGAATCTGAAAAAGGGAGATCGATTGGGTTATGATTTTACCGAAAGAGTCTTGAGAAATTCAAAAATTGCCATTTTGCCCGTCGGTTATTGGCATGGCTATCCTCGCTCCCTGTCTTCTGTGGGCCATGTCATTATCCAGAACAAAGCCTGCAAGATACTAGGAAGAGTCGCTATGGATATGACGGTAGCGGATGTGACAGAAATTAGAAATATCAAGTCGGGAGAAGATGTTATTCTTATGGGCAAAAATATCTCGGCGGATTACTTGGCGGATTTGGCCGGAACGGTCAATTATGAGATAGTTACTCGGATTAATCCCCTGATCAGAAGGATTCTTGTATAGTTTTAATGACGCCTCTTGACAAATTAACTTTTTTTAGTTATACTCATTTGAAAGTTGGAGGAGGTTCTATCTTCGATAGAGCTCATAGTTCTTTATAAAAGGAAAGGTAGGTGATGCTTTGTAATATTTTTTATAAGAGCGGGGGAATTTTCGGGGGGAAATTTCCATGGAAAGGATCTACATGACACAGAATCAGATATTAAAAATCCCTGAAACACTTGTTTTGTCGTCCGGAGGAACGCACATCGCTAATGGATTTCGACTTTCCAACAAAACCAGTGAATCCGGTCTGGAACAAAAAGAAGTGCGGTTAAAAACTCCGAAGGGACACAGGTGGGTACCAATTTGGACTTTGTACACTGGCTCCCAGGACTCTGTTCTGAGAGCTGCCGGCCTTTCGAATTAGCTTCTTTTTCTTGGGGGTGTGGCCTTAATACTATAGCTATAGTGCACACCCAGGGAAAGAAACAAGCAAATGAGTTTTATGCCAAATATTTCTCATTTGCTGATCCTCAGAGACGGTGCCCTCGACCGTCTCTTTTTTATTTGCCAAAAAATTAAGCGGGCTAGATACCAAATACCAGATGCGATATACTATACTTATGATTACTCCTGAAACTTTATTGGCCAAAATCCCACGCGTCACCCCAAAATATCTGGGACTTTTGGAAAAAGTCGGGATTATTTCCGTCCGTGATTTTTTGTTGTACTTCCCCTTCCGCTATGACGATTTTTCTCAGATCGTCCAAATTTCCGAAGAATATATCGGCCAGACGGTTACTATTAAAGGAATTGTTAAAAAAACAAAATTGGCCAGAATTTTCCGCCGCAAAATGACCATTACCGAAGTTGTTATCCAAGATGAATTTAACACTCCCCTCAAAGCCATCTGGTTCAACCAGCATTTCATTTTGGATACTTTGAAAGAAGGTGTTTTAGTAAGGCTCTCTGGCAAATTGGAACTCAAGGGAAAATTTTTTACTATGACCAATCCGGCCTGGGAAAAATCTTCGCGCGAAGCAACTAATACCGGCATTCTAGTCCCGGTTTACAATGAAACCAGAGGACTCACTTCCAAGTGGATTCGCTGGCAATTGAAACCCCTTTTGCCGCTCGCCAAACAAGTTGAAGATCCGATCCCCTTTGAGATTCGCAAGAGATTAAATCTTTATGATATCCAAACTGCGCTCCAACAAATTCATTTTCCGCAAAATCCGGAAGAGCTTTTGCGCGCCCAAAAAAGATTCGCTTTCGAGGAAATGTTTCTGGTCCAGCTCAAGACTTTGCAGGTCAAGCATGCTTGGGAGAAAAATAATTCGCTTGAGATACTCTTTGACGAAAAGCTGATCAAAAAATTTGTCAGTGTCCTACCGTTCAAACTTACTGACGCACAAAGAAAATCAACTTTTGAAATTTTGAAAGATTTGGAGAAGCCCAAACCGATGAACCGCTTACTAAACGGCGATGTCGGATCTGGAAAAACTGTCGTAGCCGCGATCGCTTCTTTACAAGCGATATCCGCCGATTTTCAAGTCGCCATCATGGCGCCCACCGAAGTTCTGGCCAAACAACATTTTGAAAGTTTTTGTAAATTATTTGAAAATTATCAAATCAATATCGCACTGCTAACTAATTCGTATAAATTACTGGATGATAATAGGGTATCGCGTACTAATTTATTAGACAAGATCGAAACTGGTAAAATTGATTTAGTCATCGGTACCCATGCCTTGATTCAAAGGGACGTCAGATTTAAAAATCTGGCTTTGGTCATAATTGATGAACAGCATCGCTTCGGAGTTGCCCAACGCGCAGCTTTGCAGCAAGAAACTATGTCGATTAAGGACGGGGTACAAAAAACGATCCCGCACCTGCTAACAATGACTGCCACACCTATCCCCCGCACTCTTGCCATTGCGCTTTTCGGCAGTCTGGAGCTGTCCATTCTGGATGAAATGCCAAAAAATAGAAAGCCTATTATTACCAAGATTATTCCGTCAACAGGACGCAAAGAAATTTATAATTTCATACGCAAAGAGATATCTGACGGCCGGCAAGTTTTTGTCATCTTCCCCCTGATTGAAGAATCCAAAGCTCTCACTGAAATCAAGGCAGCTACTGTGGAGCACGAAAAACTATCTAAAATATTCCCTGAATTCAATATTGGGCTTTTGCATGGACGGCTTAAGCCGACTGAAAAAGAAAAAGTAATGCAGGAATTCAAGGAAAAGGAACTAGATATTTTGGTTTCCACTTCCGTAGTCGAAGTTGGCATCGACATTCCCAACGCAACCGTAATGATCATCGAAGACGCTGACCGTTTCGGTTTGTCGCAATTGCATCAATTCCGCGGCCGCGTCGGCCGGGGTGAGCATCAATCATATTGTTTTCTATTCACCGGTTCCGATTCGAGCAAAACCGCCGGCCGCCTAACCGCCCTTACTGAAAGCAATGACGGTTTCAGAATCGCCGAAAAAGATTTGGCTTTGCGCGGACCGGGACAATTCTTCGGAACCCTACAGTCCGGTATCCCTGACATCGCTATGGAAAATCTGAGCAATATCAAACTGATAAAATACTCCCGCGCCGAAGCGCAAAATCTTTTGAGCCTAGACCCTGAATTAAAAAAACATCCCGCTACGCAAGATGCTCTCCTGAAATTTTCAGAAAAAATCCACTTGGAATAAATTATACATAAAACAAAAATCCCACCTTACGGTGGGGTTTTTTGTTATTCAAGATTATGAAATTCTTGATACGTTGACTGCATTCGGTCCCTTAGGACTTTCAGCAACCTCGAATTGAACCTTGTCGCCTTCCTTCAAATCATTGTACTCCACTCCTTGGAGTTCTTTTGAGTGAAAGAAAAGATCCTTGTCACTACCTTCAACGGTAATGAATCCGAATCCGCGGTCGGTCAATCTTTTGATTGTTCCTGTTTGCATTTTCTTTTGCTTGTGTTGGTTAAATATCATTCGTCGCGATGCAAAAGGAAGTTCGACTACACTATTGTTGCATGCTTCTGTGATGTATTGATAATAGCATGGCTAAAGGGTTTTGTCAACCAAGATTCTCCCCGGTTTTTAATTTTGGCTTATCTTGGCTTATTTTAAACAAATTTACTCTGGATTGCCTCTTTATAGGTATCCAGAAGTATCTGAGTACAGATTTTATCGGTATATTTTTCACGCGCGATTTTTGCTGACATTTCGCCGAATTTTTTACGCAAATCAGCATCACTGATCAATTTATTTACTGCACTGGCAAACTCATCTTCTTTTTCAGAAACCAAAAATCCATTTATATTGTTTTCAACCAGGTCGCAAATTCCGGTAGCATTGACCGCCACTACCGGCAACCCCATATACATCGCTTCCGTGATAATCATCCCCTGCGTTTCTGATTTGGAAGCATAGACAAAAATATCGCTAGCGGCATAATAATCTTTTACTTCTTCTTTTGGCACCTCGCCCGCAAAAACAACTTGCACCCCAACTCCTGCGTTCTCGGCCATTTTTTGCAGAGTGTTTTTCAAATATCCACCACCGATCGAAAGTATTTTTATGCCTTTATTTTTTTTGAGAAGCGGAATGATCGAACGGAATAAAAATTCAGTGTTTTTTTCACTGGTCAGCCGGCAATTGAGAAACAAGACTATTTCATCATCTTTTATTCCAAACTTTTCTCTGATTTTTCCGCCATCAGCGTTTTTAAAGAGATCCTCCTCCACTCCGGTAGCGATAGCTTTTATTTTCGGATTAGTTACCCCCCATTTTTGAATAATCGGGATCACAGACTGTGTCGGTGTTATGACATAATCAGCCTTGTTGGCATAATTTCTCGCGTTTCTAATCGCCCACCACGCCGCCAGCTTTTCCGGAATGATTGGAAAAAAATGAGCGTATTGATCATAGAGCGTATGCCAAGTGAAAACCAACGGGATTTTCTTTTTGCGCGCCCACTTAGCCGCCGCCGCGCCCAAAAGATTGGGATGCTGAGAATGAATAATGTCCAGATCCAAATTAGCGATAATTTTATCTATTTTCCGCGAATACGGAACTGCCAGCGGAAATCTGAATTTAAATTCAATATCCATTGAGGGATAACGAAAAACATGCGGATTATTGTCCGCATAGCCTTTCCATTTTGAAGCAAAAACAAAAACCTCGTGCCCCATCTTTTCAAATTGAGCGCGAAAACTTTCAATGGAGCAAGTTACTCCATAAGGATTAGGAAGATAATTATTAGTAAAAATTCCTATTTTCATAAGGAATTAATAAATTTGAGGATATCCTCAAATACATGTTCATTTTTAATATCAGAAATAAAAGTATGATAAGCCTGCTTAACATATTTTTTCTGTTTTCTTTCCGATCTCACGTCGGCATACATACACTCCAGGTTATCCTTGGTCGCTATATGATCGTGGGTAGACTGGATCATCAGGCAAGGCTGGATTATTGTGGGTAAAGTTTCTCTGGTTTTTTTGATCAAATCAAAAGTTTCCAGGGCGCTATCAATCGGATATTTTTGATAGGAAATTAGGCGTGTAATGGTGGTTGAGAGCCCAAAAGTCGGCGGATAAAATTTTCGGTGATATTTTCCGAAAAGTTTCATTATTTTTGCCACTGCCACTGACGCCGTTTCATATTTTATTTTATACGGCATCGCCATCAGAACTAGACCGGCTACGTCATTGCTTCCAACCGAAAAATGCACCGCCAAGTTAGCGCCAATCGATGTCCCTCCGATAAAAACTTCTTCGCAATTTTTTTTCAATTCTTGATGGGCTGCCTTCACATCATCAAGCCAGTCTGCCCACTTCACGCCTTCCAGGTCTTCTGGTTTCATACCATGGCCTTTCAACATCGGACCATAAACTGTGTATCCGTTTTCATTCAGATACTTTCCTAGGCGCCTAACTTCATACGCCGTTGAAGTCCAGCCGTGCAACAAAAGCACGCCTTTGCCGTTCGTGCCCTTGAAGTAGAAAGGCTGGTTGATCAGCGACCTTTCTTCCGCGTAAAGCAGATTTGGATCGGCGAATAATATGCTTTTTACTGATTTTAAAAGTCTTTTTACCATAGTTAAAATCTTATCACTTATTGCCGTATTTGCATAGATTCACACAAAAAGCGTATCCATTACAAAACAGCAAACTCGGATCTGGCTATTGATTTATTTTGAGTTTATGTTATGCTTTCTACTGTTATTCGGAAATTGAAAATTACTGCAAATGGCGCCATCGTCTAGTGGTTAGGACACCAGGTTTTCATCCTGGTAACAGGGGTCCGATTCCCCTTGGCGCTACCAAAGAAAAAATTCAGGCCTAAGCCTGGATTTTTTGTTTGTTATGGCGCCGGGGAATCGGACGGGCAGAAGCGAGACCAGTCGTCTCGACGCAGGCGAACGCCGACAAATTCGAGCGAGCGAGCCTGCCTGCCGGTAGGCAGGGATTTGGCGCTGCCCAGGACAAGGAGTCCGCCGCGAACTACGCGGAATTCCCCTTGGCGCTACAAATTTTATTGAGAGAATCAGCGCAGTTTTTTCAGCTAGAGACTAAACTGTGCTATAATTAAAAAAGACAAACTCCTAAAAAATTATCAAAAAAATATGGCAAAACAAAATTGCTGGGAATTTAAAAAATGTGGACGCTACCCTGGCGGAGAAAACGAAAAAGAGCTGGGTGTTTGCCCGGTAAGCACAGAGCCCAGAACTGATGGAATACATGGCGGCATGAACGCTGGGCGGGTATGCTGGCTGATTGCTGGGACATTGTGCAAGGGCAATATTCAAGGTACATTCGCGCAGAAACTTGGCAACTGTATGACTGATTGTGAGTTCTACAAAAAAGTAAAAACGGATGAGGGCGAAAATTTCGAATTCAGTGGTAATGTACTAAGGAAATTGCAGCCAAAATAAACATCCTGATATCAACAACTTAAAAAAACTCCCGATCGGGAGTTTTTTGATTCAGCGAAACAAGCTATTATTTTTCTGTACAACAACTTATGTTTTCCGCGTGGAAATAAAGTGAATCATTTGAGTCCTGCTTTCCAACTGCCCGTAAAAATTTTCCAACCGCATAATCCGGAACATATGGAAAAACTTTGTCATCGCCTAAGCCAACTTTCACTAATCTTCCATTTTCTTCTTGAATTACAACCTCATTATTGGTCACACTCATAATTTCCCCCATCACCGCCATTTCTTCAGGCATGACCCGGTTAGTATAGAGTCCATTTATCAACTGTTCTCCCCCCATAACCGCGAAAAAGGAGCCCAAAAAGACAATTGCTACCAAAAGAGCCGTGGCCGGAATATTAAAAGAATGTCTAATTCCCAAAGAAAAATTAAGCTTGTGTACGACATAGCTCCCCAGTATTAAAGTGATCAGAAAAAGTGCCAAGTAATCATAAGGAAAGGAAAGCAAAAAAACCTTGAGACCTGGAACGCCCAGCTTCAGAAAATTAAGGGCACCCGTTTTTTTGAAAACATACAAAATAACTGACACTGCCAGCGCCCCGCCCAATATAGCCAGCATCAAAATGCTTTCCAACCCTGCTTTTTCAGCCACAAAAAAAAGCGGGCTTCTCATTTTTATGCGCTTTTTTTTGATCTGATTCATCACCCTGTTCCTCATATCCACTCCGCTCTGCGCGCTCTGGATCAAATTTTTGTCAAAGCCTCCTTCCATTATTTTTTCCTCTGAGTATTCTGGATTTTTTTTAGTTTTTCCATTTCCTCAGACAATTTCTTTTTAGCCCTATTAATTAAAGTGCCGACCGTATTCACTGGTTTGCCCAAAATTTCACCTACTTCTTCATAAGACTTGTCTGAGAAATATCGGAGTAACAGAACTTGTTTGTATTTTATTGGCAATCCATTGATGGCCTGGTCAACATCATCGATCGCTTCTTTTCTGATCCAGGCGTCATCTGCCCCGTCCTCTGTGCTGCTGCTTTCCAGCTTATCTTTGGTTGAACTGATATCTTCCCACGAAATAAAGCGCTTCAGTGATTTACGCTTGATATAATTCACGGCTTCATTGTGGGCAATACGATAGATCCACGAAGAAAATTTACGGCTGGAATCGTAGCTGTGCAAATTTTTATATGCCTTGATAAAGACGTCCTGCAACAAATCCTCAGCCTCTTCTCGGTTTCCAACGAGCCTATATAGATAGGCAAAAAGTTTTCCTTGATATCTCTCAATTATTTCAGCATATCTTTCAGGCTCCGTTTCGCGAACTAAATCAATAAGCTCATTATCATTCAAGATTTGGCCTTGTTTGGTGGCTTTTTTAATGTCTAGACTTTGTTTTCCAGTCATTAGTATTACTTTAAAGATAAACCTTTATTTCACGCCAGAAACTTTCGGGATAGGCTCTAAATTGCCAAATATCCAATATGTCTATAGTATAATAGTAACACACGATACTAATACATAAGCCCAAGGAAGTCAAGTCTCTTGTATACTTTTATGATAATTTTAGGAATTGAAACTTCATGCGACGAAACCGCTGCTTCGGTAGTCAAGGCCGGCAAAAATGTCAAAATTTTGTCAAACATCGTATCGTCTCAAGTCAAACTGCATGCTAAGTGGGGCGGCGTAGTGCCCAATCTGGCAGCCAGAGAACATTTGAAAAATATTTTACCCGTAATCGAAATAAGCCTCGAAGAAGCTTCTGTAAAAATTAAAGATATTGATCTGATTGCTGTTACCAATGGACCAGGTCTGATTCCAGCCTTGCTCATCGGCACCAATACAGCCAAGGCGCTCGCTTATGCCTGGGAAAAACCCTTGATTGGAGTGCATCATATTGAGGGACACATCTACGCTAATTTTATCGGGGATAAAATTAGCGCAAGTTCAAAGTTCAAAGTTCAAAGTTCAAGGTTCCCGATTTTATGTTTGGTTGTTTCCGGCGGGCACACGCAATTAGTCCTAATGAAAGATCATTTGAAATATAAAATTATCGGACAAACCTTGGATGATGCTGCCGGTGAAGCTTTTGATAAGGTTGCACGAATTCTAGGACTCGGTTATCCTGGAGGACCGGCCATTGCCGAGGCGGCGATGAAGTCAAAAATTAAAAGTGAAAAACTCAAAGTTCAAGGTTCAGCTTTCTTCCTTCCACGGCCAATGATTAATTCAAAAAATCTCGATTTCTCTTTTTCCGGACTGAAAACTGCCGTTCTTTACACGGTCAAAAAAAATCCAGAGATATTGAGAAATAAAAAAATGCTAATTGATTTATGTTCCGAGTTTCAGCAGGCCGTTATCGATGTTTTGATTCATAAGACCCTGGCCGCCGCTGAAAAATACAATCCCAAAATGATAATGCTGGCGGGCGGCGTTTCTGCCAATGAAGAATTGCGCGATCAATTAAGCGCTTCTTTGAAAAAACATTTTCCAAATACAAAATACCGCATCCCCGAAACTAGATACAGTCTCGACAATGCCGCCATGATAGCCAGCGCCGGATTTTTCCGCTGGCAAAAAATGAACAAGACTGAGCGAGAGAGCACTAGTTCAAATTGGAAAATATTAGAAACGGATGCTAATTTAAAATTAAAACAATAAAATCCTGGGTATTCACTAATGAATAACGCGATAAAAATTAAACTGCTGCTCTTCGGCGTCATTGCCGCTTTCGGATCACTGTTTTTTGAATTGGCCGTTTCTATTTTTTTCCCGGGGGAAACTGCGTTTTTATTTGATCAGATCACCCTCCTATTGATCTTTTTCGTAATCATTGAAGAATTAATCAAATTTTTTGTGATTTGGAAATCCGTCTCATTTTTTCAAAACGCGCGTGATTTTTTTCTCGGCGCCTGCCTGATCGGATTTGGTTTTTCTCTTACCGAGATTATTTTTGCCAGCCTCAATGTCGCTGGCGGACAGCATGCAACCTGGCTTCCGTTTTTAGGAATTTTTGTTGTCCATACTTCTACCTGTGTCATTTTGGGATACGGAATATATCTGAAAAAAAGAAGTACTATAATTATCCCCCTGGTTTCCATCCTGATTGTTTTTCTTTTGCATCTAATTTACAATATTCTGGTCATCTACGGTACGGGTGCCTCCATCATTCTATCTTACCTTTGCATACTTTTTATTTTATCCATTGCTGTTGGAAAAAAACTGCAAAAACAGCAGGGCCTAAAAAACAATTTGCCAAAAATATAAACTTAAATTATACTAAAAACAGCTAAGTCTAACTTTTTTTATAATGCTATGGTTAAAGTAAAAAGGTCTTTTTTGGAAAAACTGACTGGTTCGCGCAGAATCGAGCCGGGAGAGTACGAAGAAGAAAGGAGAAGCACGCCAATTATGCCAATAACTAATATTTATGAGGAAGAAGAAACTGAACTGCTAACCACTTCTTCCCCAACAAGAAAAAATATGATAGAAGAAAACTTTTCATCCGGCGATAACAGCGAGGGACAGCTGACAATCGACGTGTACCAGACCGACAATGACATCGTCATCAAGTCCACCATTGCCGGCGTAAAACCGGAAGATCTGGATGTCAGTATCAACAATGACATGATCACCATCCGCGGCGAAAGAAAAAATGAAGAAAGTGTAGGAGAAGAAAACTATTACTACCAGGAATGTTACTGGGGACCATTTTCCCGTTCTGTGATCCTGCCCGTTGATGTGTTGGGAGAAAAAGCAGAAGCTTCCATGAAAAATGGTATTTTCACATTAAGATTGCCGAAAGCTGATACGACTAAAACTAAAAAAATCCAGGTGCGCGGTTTCTAATGCGATATTTCTAAAAGCCCCTTCTGAGGGGCTTTTTGTATTAAAAAATTTGTTGATTTTAAGCTTATTTTGAGTTATTCTTAGTATATGCGTAAAAACAAGGTTGAAAAAATATTCTATATTTTTGTTTTTAGCCTGCTCTATTTTGTGCCGAGCAATTTCGCTTTGGCTGAAAACATAAACTTAGGATCTTTTGACCAACAAACCGCCAATGAAAAATTTTTGAAAGACATTTCGCTTAAGGTTGACGATTCTTCCTATAATTTGTCCGCCGAGGAAATAAAGAAATTTATCCAAGAAAGTGAAACTCTGACTTATAGCCCCAGCTACCGATCTGAAATTGAAAATACTAATTTTTGCGCCTACCAAAAATCGATTATCTGCAATTTACTTTTTAGCGCTACCGATGCGATCCATATCCAAAAAATTTCCAGTGTTTATCTCGATGAAAGCGCTATCTCCCAGTATCTTGATGATTTTGCTCTTGAGGTCAACAAAGATCCGGAAAATGCCAAACTTCAGGCTGACGACGGTAAGGTATCAGTTTTTGCTTTGAGCCGTGACGGAATTCAATTAGACAAAGAAAAAAGCCTGCAAATCATCGATGATTATTTCAAAGGACCCAGCAAAACAAATGAGGTTTCTTTGGCCTACAAGGTAATAAAGCCGGAAATTTCTACTGATTCCATCGAAAATCTTGGAATTACAGCGCTTATCGGCGAGGGCACTTCCAATTTCGCCGGCTCCCCTAAAAATAGAATCCACAATATCACTGTCGGAACTAAAAGATTTAATGGGGTGCTGATCAAGCCGGGTGAAGAATTTTCTTTCATAAAAGCACTCGGCCCGGTCGATGAGTCAACGGGATACCTACCTGAGTTGGTTATAAAACAAGACAAAACCGAGCCTGATTATGGCGGCGGCATGTGCCAGGTTTCCACCACCGCTTTCCGCGCCGCCATCATGAGCGGACTCAAAATCACCGCCCGCACTCCGCATGCCTACCCGGTTTCTTATTACAATCCGCAAGGCATGGACGCAACTGTTTTTATTCCTAATCCAGACTTGAAATTCCTCAACAACACGCCGGGATATATCTTGATGCAAACAAAAATTGAAGGCACTAAATTAATTTTTGATTTTTATGGCACTTCCGACGGACGAAAAATAAATATCACCGGACCGACAATTACTGAAAGAAATCCTGATGGTTCGATGAAGGCCACTTTTACGCAAGAAGTTTTAGACAAAGACGGCAATCAAATTTTGCATAACGTTTTTAATAGCAGCTACGACTCGCCAAGTAAATACCCCCACCCCGGCGAAGAAATCTTCAAAGAAAAGCCCAAGGATTGGTCCAAAAAGCAATGGGAAGCATACAAGAAGCTGCATAATTTGTGATGAGTGATTGACTTTTAGTCTTTTTTAAAATAGAATAGATTTGTTGCCTTTCGGGCAATTTTATATTAATATGCGTAGCGCAGGAAAGGGGTCGGGAAAACGTGAGTTTTCCCGTAGTGGAAATATAAAACCGCAAGGTTTTAAGGAGGAACGAAGCGACGACGCGCTGGTAGCTCAGTGGATAGAGCAGTAGCCTTCTAAGCTATTGGTCGCAGGTCCGATTCCTGCCCAGCGCACAGGAAAAGTGAAAAGTTCATAAAGTCTATAGAGTTCATAAAGTTGAAATTCACTATTGCTTATTCCTTTTAACTTTAAAACTTTACAAACTTGTAACTCGATTGCACCCATAGCTCAGTTGGTAGAGCAGATCCCTCTTAAGGATATGGTCGTAGGTTCAAGTCCTACTGGGTGCACAAAAGTCTCCAGAGTGGCGGTCATCGTCTATCGGTAAGACATCGGTTTGTGGTACCGAGAAGCTGGGTTCAACTCCCAGTGACCGCCCCTATGTAGATTTTTACTTAAAAAACGCGCCCTTAGCTCAGTGGATAGAGTGTCTGGCTTCGGACCAGAAGGTCGTAGGTTCGAATCCTGCAGGGCGCACTAACAAAAAAATACTTCTATCTCAGAAGTATTTTTTGTTTGGCTCTATTTCAACCTAAAAATATCGGGGACATCACTAATTTTATTCTCATATTCTTTCTTTCTTTTTCCGATTTCGTCGATGACCGAATTAAATCCTTTTTGATCGAATGATATAGCGCTCTCTTTGGTACTGATGTATTCTTGTTTTCGACTTTCGCTCCATTTGGGATTTGCCACATATACATACCACAGATAGCCGAAATAGCCCAATAGCAGAATGGCAATTAAAGTCAATGCCCATCCGCTTTTTCCAACAAAAAAACTGGCAACTTCACCCCACAGCTCCTTTATCTTTATTCCATTTTTTTTGAAATTCATGTTCATACTTTAATTTTCTAAATACACAACCACCCCCAAACTGCTTTTTAAAACATTCTCATTTTTCACTTGAACACTTGCATTGATTGTGTTGCCTTTTACGCCCAGGGAGCTTGCCCCGAAAGGACTTGCGTTGCCTCCATTTTTGTTTGTTTGATCCTGAACGCTTCTAATCATATTAAGGGAAATGATATTCACATAGTAGTTCATATTCTCAAGTTTGTGGATAAAATTCAATGCTCCATCATAATTACCTTCCAGATTTATCTGGATCGACAAATACTTTGAATATGGCAGGTTGTTTTTTATGTCCGTCTGGTCTTTCGAGGCTGCGGCGGGTTTTTGATTTTTGCTGGCAGTGTCATCAATTTTTAAATCAATCTTGTTGCCCGTCTCTTCCGCGAGTGATTCTATTTTTTTAATAAAATCGACTTCGTTATCGCTATTTAAAATAATGTTGAGGTTATTTTTGTTTTCCGCGAAAGCCTCCTCTACTTTTTCCATCTCTGGAATCTTGGAAATTCGAGATTTGTTCATATCGCCGTCAATTATATTTCTTTGGATTTCATCCGAATTTTTTTGTATGCTTCTTTGCAAAGAAAAAACCACAAAAAACAAAACTAGAAATAAAACCGCCAAAAAACCCGCGATGTTTATCAAAATATTGTATTTTTTCCAAATATTATTCATAAAATTATTTCAAACATTCTTTTTTGATTTGAAAATCCATTTGGAAAACCATATTTTCCTTGGAAATTAGATTAGACAGAGGTAGATTGACGGCATCAAAACATTCGTCTTTTTCAATTCCGCTCTTAAGAGCCAAAAGATTATCTCGACTATCTGACTTACCCGTTAGAGAAATTTTGTAATTTTGAGTAGTTAAATTGTCAATTTCAATTCCGGATAAAACCTTGTCATCGAACTTCATTAGAAATTTAGACCAATAAAGCTGTCCGCTCTGTATTTTATTTACTTTGGAAACTAAGCTGTTCATATCTTTTATTTCATTATCATATTTCTCAATAGCCTTGCTTTGGCTGCTTTCTTTCGTAGCCACATCTGAGCTATAATTGGCTGAAAAAGCATTTATTTTCAATATATAATCCATGCTTAGCAGGCCAGCGATAAATAAAAATAGAACAAGAAACAATTCTCCCTCCCACTTCAAAAGTACCCTCAGACGGTAGGATTTTTTTATTTCTTCTTTTTTGTACGACGGAATGAGATTGAGTTTAATTCCCATAATCAAGTGCTCGCAGAGCCAGACCGATAACTGTCGAATACCGGGCTGAACTTTCTTTATTAACTATAGGTAACTTATCGCCCATGCGCAGATTTGTCCATGGATCACCTAATTCTATTTCCCTGTTCAATCTTTTCGTCATATATGGTATCAGCCCCCTCATATTTGATCCGCCTCCGCACAAAATAATATTTTTCACTTCAGAATTATCTTTATTGATTTCTCCGTAGAAATCCATGGTTTTTTCAATTTCGTGGATTAAGTTTTCCAAAAGGAACTTTACGGCCTCAAAAACAGGATTATCAATGCCTGATTCAATGCCATGGGCAATTTTAATCTTTTCCGCCTCTGCTGAAGTGATATTCAGCCTTTTGGAAATCGTATCATTTATGCCCTCGGATGAAAAAGGAATGCTGGAAGTAAAATAAGGTACCCCGCCATCCACTATAATAAAGCTGGTTCGTTGGGCTCCTAAATCAACTATAAGGGTCACGTTCTTCTCGCCCTTGTCATCTTTTTGTTTGACCAGGCTTCTGGCGCTAGCGACTGATTCAACCTCCAGGCCATAGACTTCCAAGCCCGCCCCTTCTAGAACTTCAATAAAATCATCCACAATATCCTTTGAAACAGCTGCTGTCAAAACGTTCTGCTTGTTTTTATTTTTCGCTTCCAAAAATTGCCAATCGTAATAAACCTGTTCAATGGGCATGGGAATGTTCGCTTCCATTTCCCATTTGACCGCCTCTGCCGCTTCAGTTTCCTCGATCTTAGGTATGCTGATTATGCGCAAAAAGGCCTTGGATTCCGGCAAGGAACAAATAACCTTGTTGGTTTTTATTTTTTGGGGGCCGGCTTTTTTTATTGTTTCCCGTATGATCGCGCTAACCTGTTCCTTGTTCATGATTTTTCCATCCTCGATGTAGCCCGCTGGAATTTCAGCTATGGCATAGCTTCTAATTTTTTCAATTTTGCCTTGCCTCTCTAATTGCATCACTTTGATTGAAAGATCGCTCAGATCAACGCCAAAAATTTCCGGGTCAACGCTAAATATTTTTTTATTGAGAAAACTCATTTTAAGTTTATAATGTTATAAAGTTGAAAGTTTATAAAGTATTTTCTTCAATATTAACACACTTTATAAACTTTATGAACTTTAAAAACTTTTTACTTTTAACTTTTAACTTTTAACTTATAGCTCTTCCCATTGATCTATGGAATACTCCGTGCCGGTCGGAAAATACGGCGGCGGACAATACAGCAATTGATTGTTGAAATTATAGACGCGTCCTTCGAATCCGCTGACGCCGCTTTTGAAATAAGGCTGTAAAAAGGAAGCGATGGCTCCATTAAATGTCAGTGCATATTTTCCGCCCATACCCGTAACTATGCCAACCTTGCCGGTCTGCGCCAACAAAGCTGCATCCACCGTGAAATCGCTGGGACAATCATTTAAAACTAAGATGTCCTTTTGTGCCACTAACCCCAGCATATTGTCGCAATTATAGTCGGCTAAGCGGATATCATAATCGCTAATACCGATATAGATGTCCGCATTGCCGCCCGATAAATCGGCGGCCGCAACAGTTACTCTTCGATTATTCAAGCTTCCTTCGAACCAGACGTTGTCTTCGACAAAAATAACTCCGTTATCCACAATATTGTAATTGTTCAAACTTACGCATTTTCCCCTGGCGGGCTTACTCCCTTGTATATGTGGACAGTCAGCAAGAGCACAGCATGAGGAAACAGTGCAAGCATCGCCATTGGTTCCACTGTATGATCCCGAAGCTCCAGTAATGATTCCTTTATAATTGCTTATGGAATGATTGGGGTTAGCCGAATTAACCGTACAAATATCATAGGTTCCGTCAGTTTTTATATTAATCCTTCTACCTACTCCATCACTATTAAAATATTTTCCCGATCCAGCCTCGGCCTCAGCTTTCATGTTGATAAAGTCAGCCGAGATTCCGGCGAAGCTCACTTCCGGCACCGGAAACTGACGTCCGCCTTCGAAGATGTCCGGACGATTAGGCACGGTTCCATCCGGCCAGGGATAGGAGGGCGCGTCATCTTCCACGGCAGCCGCTGATTCATGCGTGTGCACTCCCAAACTTAAATCGCTTCCTCCGTGCGTCGGATCATCAAAGGACGGAAGCAAAGAGCTGACCGTATTGTGCGCCAATCCGTCAAACCGAATGCCGTTATTGGAATGGACCTTGCCAAAAACCTCCGCTTGATCGCCGAAATTCATAAAGCTGTTCGACAAAAATATGTATTCACTCCAAGATGGACGCCTGAAACGCACTCTGACTGCTCGTTGGACGTCCGGCGTTTTTACACTCTCTCCCGTGACAGTAATTGTCGCGATAGTTGAATTAGCGCCAGGTGGATCTAAATGGACCGAATAACTTCCCAGCTTATCCCCGGTCTCTGAATCGTTAAAATCTGCCGTATAATCGCCAGTAACGCCCAGAGTGGAACTGTCCTGCCAGAAAGTTTTTAGTTGCTGGGCGTCCATGCCATCGGTCGCGTGCGCCAAATACCAGCGATAATAATAAACTCCCGCCTCGGCGACCTGAAAAGCTTTCTCCCTCTCAACTCGATTAAAACTGAACTTCAATTGCATAACAATATAACTGATCATAGAAACAAGCAGAATCGAAACAACCGCCGTCATGACTAGCGCATAAGCTACGGCTGATCCTCTTTTTGAATTTTTGTTTTTATAAATCAACATAATTTTAAAAAAAGTTTTTATATTCCAAACCGATCATGATCATTTAAATTTCTCATTTCCGCAAAAGATTGGATCTGCACATTGTCCGGCGCGTGGTTTGGATCGATATTCACATGTAAGGTGACTCGTACCAATCTGACATTAGGAACCGTGGCCGGCGTTGCAATCGGATTATTAACACTATCTTCTGGATAACTTGAATCATAATAAGCAAAAATTGGATTTCCCGTAGTATTAACGACACGAGAAATAATGACTTGAGTCGTCCCGTCGCCTGACGCGTAAGTGATTGGAAAGCTGGAAGACGGCTCGCGAACTCCCAAAATAACATCTGACCCACTGCGATATATATGGATCCTTTCCGTGACGCCGTCCCGATCATAATCGCAATAAACCACTATGTCATTGTCATTAGCAGAAACAACCGGGTAGGAACCATTGTCGCTTTGCCGCACTTCACGCAAGTAGCGCACAATCTGATTAACTCCCTGAGAAGCAGCCATAGACACTTGCCCCATTTCCAAAGTATATTTATTCTGTTGCCAAGAATTTTTAAACAGCATGGTAAAACCCAAAATGCCAATGGTAAATATAGCTATCGCCAGTAGCATCTCGATTATAGTCATTCCCTTGTAATTTTGTTTTTTCATCATGTTTGCAAGTCAAGTTCAACTGTTTTTTCTTTTAACTCATTTTCATTGATAGTCACGCTTTCCGAATAATCAACCAATCCATCCGCCGTAACTGCAAGAGTATAATCACCATCCGTAAATGATACATCATCAGATCGCGGGAAAAAAGCCAGTCCATCTTTTGAGGTAACTGCGGTTTTATCATAGCCAGAACCATTAGTTAAACGAACGCTCGCCCCCTCCAACAGGCTGAGATCGTCCGCTCTAGAAATTGTCACTAGGAGAGCAGCCACATCTTTGCGGCTAACTTTCACATTCATATCCAATGATCCTCCTGGCGCCAAAACGGCCGGCGAAACCGGATCGTACCCAACAACTTCATAGTCAGAATCATTAAGAGTAAAGGTGTAATTACCGGGATCGATAGAGCTGAAATTTTTTTCTCCGCTGGAATTAGTAGTATAATCCGCATCAGTGCTGTATTTAGGAACAGCCGGTGCCATCGGATCTGCGTTATATTCGGTTCCGATTTGTCTTCCGCCGATAAGATGAAAATCGATATCCGGTACGCTATCTCCCTTGTAATCCTTTGTCTTTATGGATAAATCAGACAATTCATTCTGATAAATATTAATTGTATTCAAACCACCAGCCACCACAGAGGCATTCTCCGGAATAGGATTGTAACTAGTATCGGGATACGGAGGCAAGGAGGCAATGGTTTCATATCCGCTTTTTGTAACAGTAATAACGTATTTTTTTATTGATTCAGAAAGTCCAACCATCATCAGTCGCCCATAATTATCAGTAGAGTGTGTTTCATCGAGACCAGTATCACTATTTTGGATGCGAACCAAGCTCTGAGGAATAATCCCTCCCCCCTTGTCGCTGCTAACATTAATTACCAAAACGCCCTTGTTAGCTGTCGGCTGTTCGACGCCAGCCGGAACAAAACGAGAATTCATAGAGACTTTATATTGCCCGTTATTCCATGATACCGTTATTTTCACATATTTATAATCAATAAAATCAACGTCATTCGGACTGCCACCCAATGTTCCGTCAAATGGATCGTCCTCATTTTTTATTTGCGTTAAAACATTGAAGCTTGCCCCGTTCCTGACAATATCTTCACTTTCATGCAGATTTCCGGCCGGATCGCCAGTGGTGTGAGCTATATCATCAAAGGCCAAGTTTCGCACAATCTCCATTTTTTCATTCGCCAAAGCTAACGCTGCCAAACGATTCTTGGAATTGATGATATACTGGGTACCCAAAGAATAAGAGCGATAAAAAGTTACCGTTACAATAGAAAAGATAAACAGAAAAATCAAAGCCTCAATTAAAGTAAACGCTGGCCTAATTTTGTTTTTTGTTTTTTGTTTTTTCATTTGATATTTTCCAACACGCTGTACATCGGTTGCAAAATGGAAATCGCGAAAAAACCGACTGCGCTGCCGATAATAATCATCAGGACCGGTTCGATTATGGAGGATAGATTTTTGGTTTGCTGATCAACTTCAGCTTCATAGAATTCCGCCAGTTTCATCAGCACCATTTCAGTTTTTCCCGTTTCTTCTCCCACTTCGATCATTTGCGGCACCAGGATCGGAAATATTTTCTTTTCCTCATAAAAAAGTTTACTTAAATTTACTCCCTTTTGAATGTTTTCCGCCGCGTTTTCCAGCGCCCTTTTATAATAAAAGTTTGTAAGCGTCCGGGAAAGTATTTTTAGGGCTTCAACTACTGACACGCCGCTTTTCAAAAGCGAACTATAAATTCTGGCGAAACGCGCGCAATTCACCTTAATGACGATATTTTTCACCACTGGAATGCGAATAGCCAGAAAACCGAATATTTTTTTACCGATTGGGGTGGTTGTGAGAACCTTCAGACCAAGCGCTAAGGCAATCATCCCAAAAATCAAGATCAGGTAGTGATATTTCATAAAATCACTGGCGCTGATGATAAACTGGGTCGTTGGCGGTAAGTTGGCATTCAGGTCTTTGAACACTCCCGTTATTTGCGGCACCACAAAAATCATCATCAGCACTCCGATGCCCATCATTGCCACAAGTATGACTGCGGGATAAGTCATAGCGCCTTTGACCTTGCTGATAATTTCATGCTCTTTTTCCAGCTGGCCAGCTAAAATATTAAGCACTTCTTCCAGATTTCCGCTGGCTTCACCGACACGGACCATATTGACAAAAAGCTCATTAAAAATTCCGGGATATTTAGTCAGTGAATCAGCAAATGTATTCCCGGATTGCAAGCCTTCTTGGATATCTTCCAAAACCTTTATAAATCTTTTATTTTTGGTTTGCGAGGTGATATTTTTTATGGCGCGCGAAAGCGGCAAACCGGAGGAGATCATCACACTCAGATTTCTGGCAAACATCATTTTTTCGCTGACCGGAATGCTGGAAAAACGATCAAGAAAATTAACTTTTGCCTTGTCGTTTTTTTCTTCCTCTAAAACTTTAAAGGAAGTCAGAATAAAATTTTCCGATCTCAACTGATTGGCCAGATCTCTTTCGTCTTTGACGTTCATTTCTCCCCCTTTTGTTTCTCCGGAAAAACTTTTCGCTGTATAAACTACTTTGGGCATACTAATTTTTATTTTGTGTATTTATTTTAGTTATAGCCATGAACTCCGTCAACTGTGAACAGCAAATCATTCTTTAGTTACTCTCAAAACTTCTTCTACTGAAGTGATGCCCTGGATCGCCTTGGCAAATCCGTCTTCGACCATCGTTAGCATGCCCTTTTCCTTGGCTTTATTTTCCATATCAGTCGCCTCCGCTTTCTGAGAAATCATTTTTTCAATTTCGTCATCCACTTCCAAAACTTCATAAATTCCCAACCTTCCCTTATATCCGGTGCCGCTGCATTGTTCACAGCCGGCCGGTTTGAAAAATTTGATATCCATCCATTTAGCCTTTTCATCGAGTTTGCCTTTCAAAATTTCTACTTTTCTTAAATTCTTCAAAATCGCCTCCATATCGAAAGCTTCTTCAAAATTTTTCAGCATTTTATCATTCAACTTATATTCTTTGCGGCAATCCGGGCAAAGCTTTCGCACCAGCCGCTGAGCGATGACAACATTGAGCGTCGACGCGACCAAAAACGGTTCCGCTCCCATGTCGATCAGCCGGGGCAATGTTCCGGCGGCGCTATTGGTATGCAAAGTGGAAAGCACTAAATGGCCCGTCATAGCGGCTTGGATTGCCATTTCCATGGTTTCTTTATCGCGAATTTCACCTACCATAATGATGTCTGGATCCTGACGCAAAAGAGAACGCAGCCCTGCCGCGAAAGTCAGACCGACTTTCGGATAAATTTGCGTCTGATTTATCCGCGGCATCCGATATTCCACCGGATCTTCTACTGTACTGATGTTTACATCCGGCTGATTTAGAATATCCATGATCGTGTACAGTGTCGTGGTTTTCCCTGATCCGGTCGGGCCAGTGACCAAGATCATGCCGTTTGGCTTTTTTATCTGCCGATGCATTATTTCCAATCCATATCCGTATAGCCCCATTTTTTCCATAGTCAGGCCCTTGGAAGATTCATCCAGAAGACGCATTACGATTTTTTCTCCGTCAAATATCGGCAAAATGCTTACCCGGAAAGAAATCCGGGTGCCCTCTTTTTCAATTTTGAATCTGCCGTCTTGCGGAACGCGGTGTTCATCCAGTTTTAAATTCGAGAGAACTTTGATACGCGCAATAATTCCTTGGGCAACCTGCTTAGGCAGGGTCATGGCGTCATGCAAAATTCCGTCAATCCGATAACGGACGCGCACTTCTTTTTCATCCGGTTCAATATGAATATCACTGGCTGATTGCAAAATCGCGTGCTTGATCAAGGTATCGACAATTTTAATGATTGGCAATCCCTGCGCGATTTTTTCCAAATCTTCCTCGGCCTCGTCGAGCCCGGCTTCATCCGCATTTTTGCTGATGATGTCGCCGAACTCAGCCTTAAGGCTTTTTTCGTATTGCTTCAGAACGACGCTGATGCTTTCTTCTGAAGTTAGACAGGTTACAATCTTGAGTCCGGTTTTTTTGCGGATGAAATCAATCGTTTGGATATCTTCCGGATTAAGCATAGCAATTTTCAAGTTTTGCCCTTCTTTGGCAAAAGCAATAATATTGTATTTTTTCGCAATCGGTTCTGGAACAATTTGCAAAATGTCCGCGGGTATCATTTCCTTAGTAAGATCCACGAAGGGCACGCCTAAAATATATGCATACAACTTGCGCAATTGGACTTCCAGAATTAATTTTTTTTCAACCAAAAGCTCGCCCAGCCTTTTGTCTCCGTTTTGAGCTTCTTCAAATGCCGCTTCCAACTCCTCATCCTTTACCATGCCGGCATCTTTGATAAAATCTCTTAGTTGTGTGTTTTCGATCCGCATTAGCAATTTCTTACATTTTTAATGTCGATTTTATTTTTTTCACGATATCCTCGAGTTTATAATTTGATTTGACAAGATAAGTACTGGCTCCATTTTCAAAAGCCTTTTCTATGTCCTCCGGGCCTTCCAGATTGGTGAGCAATATGACTGGAATTCTTTTGGTCTGTTCGGATTGCTTCAGCTCCGCCAAAACTTCGTAACCGTCTTTTTTGGGTAAAATTATATCCAGCAAAATCAGATCTGGCTTTTCTTCTTGGGCCATTGCCAGGCCCTTTTCTCCATCCAAAGCGCTGATGACTTCGAAATTTTCCTCCTCAAGAAACTCGCTTAAAGATTTTTGCAAAGACACTTCGTCTTCGATCACCAGGATTTTTTTATTATCCATACTTTTTTAAAATAAGAATTAATTATTTTTCGATTAGCTGACTGCCGGCAGAGAAAAACTAAAGGTGGTACCGATATTTTCTTTTGATTGAAACCATATTTTGCCTCCCGACTGTTCCACGATGTTTTTCGCTATATATAAACCCAGACCCGTTCCTTCGGTTTGATATTTTACTACATTATCGCTTCTGAAAAATTTGTTAAAAACCATTTTTTGCTGAGACGCTGGAATTCCCACCCCATTGTCTTGTATGGAAAAAATTAGATCCTTACCATCTTTTTTAATTTTAATTTCAATTTTTCCTTTATTATTGCTGTACTTCAAGGCGTTGCTGATCAAGTTTTCTACTGCCAGCCCCAGCTTTTCAGCATCACCCAATATCAAACATTTAGACCGGCATTTCTTGAAGACAACTTGCAAATTTTTTGATTGAATCAGAGGGCTAAGTGTCTTTGTTATTTCATCCACGATTGCGAATAAATCTATCTTATCTTTTTTCAGTGTTAGCTTGCCTTGATCAATTCTGGCTACATCCAAAAGATCGCTTACTAGTCTGGCCATGCGACCGCTCAAAAGCGAAATACTGTTCAAGCTCTCCAGTTGTTTTTCATTCAGGCCTCCCCCACGCTTCTTAATAAGCAACTCAATTTCCCACAGAATCGCCGAGAGCGGAGTGCGCAATTGGTGCGAAGCCACAAAAACAAATTCGGTTTTCATCTTATTCACCCTGGCCATCTGCTCAATCTCCTGGATCACAGAGTTTCCAATTGAAAAAATAGTTACTACCACCACACATTCCGCGATCACCAGAATACTGGGATTATCATAATTCCTGGAGATATAAAAAGTAGCGGTCATGGCGATAATCGTGATCAAGCCCATCAGCATAAACAAAAAACTCGGGGTCTGCCAGACACTAACGCCTAATTCTTCGGCCTGTTTCTTTATATTTAGATCATTGATAATCCTCACTCTTTTTTGATGTTTATCTTTATTTTACTAATACAATTATACCATAAAAAAGGAAGTTGGGTAAGCGAACCCTATAGTTAATCGAGCATGTGAAATATTCTATTCAAATTCAAGAGAGTGAACGTTAAAAAAGTTGCTGGTCCGCCTCGGGGCAACCAGCAACTTTTAGTGAACGAGCGCGGAATTTGTTAGAATATTTCACCTGCTCGGACTTTTCTTTGGTTGCTTTTCTTTTCCTAGAAAAGAAAAGCAAGAAGCGGTAATTTCCAAATTCTTCGACGTTTTTGCGTGGCTTATATTAGCCAAAAATAGCAATATTATCCTTAAACAAGGCTCCCCAGCCTTTTTTTGAATTTCTCAAATACTTGCGGGCCCTGCGGCTCCGGCAAGAAAACCAGCATTTCTTCGTTAGCGACAACCATACTCCCAGTTTTGTGCGTCCGCGGGTCCCTGGCAATTCTTTCGGTCTGCCATTTTTTCAAAAATTCTTCGATAAAGTTGAAGCTCAAAAACGCTTCTCCGACCAGACGCGAGCGGTAAGTTAAAAATGCTTCCTTCAAAAATCTTAGATTGGAAATTTCGTCAGGGTGAAAATTTGGCTTATATTTTTTCATCCACTCATTCGCCTTCTGAAATTTTTGAAAATTATGCCAGCCAAAAATCGGGAAAATAAAGGAATATTCTGAAGCAGAAAACAAATCTTTTAGATTGATCTCTAAAGATTCAGTGGTAATGAAATAATTCAAACAAATCCGGTTGGCGATTTTGTCTCCATGCCGTCGGCGGCCCAGTAGATGGACCATTCCAGTTACCAGAGTCCGGCCTGTAAAAATTTTCCCGTGCTTGAGAACAATCAGCAGATCCAGATCGCTCAAACTTTCAGTATTTTTCATTGCCAGGCTCCCCGTTACCGCGATCATCCGCACAAACGGCACAAAACGCAACCATTTGGCGACTCCCAGCGCAATTTTCAGCTTGTTGTTCGCGATTTTGTTTTTTTCAAGCCTTTTTTCGACCAAATAATTTCTGCCTTTCAAAAAATAAAATCCGCGATATTCTTCAACAAATCTTTTGATCCGATCGCTTCCCAGTTCAATTATGACGTCAGACAAAGAAAATATATTATCTTCCTTGTCGACTCCATTGGCAACTCGCGTCAAATATTTCCAAACCTCGAAGCTCGTCATAGGATAATCCATGGCGTCATAATAAGCAACCGTCGAGAGAATATTTTTTTGGAGTTCAGCGCTTGACCCCGCGCCAACTTGACGTTTTTCAAGTATTGAATTTTTTTCTATGAATTTCATAATCAGTTTGAGCCGGTTTTTTAAGACAACTTATTTTTAAAATCAGCGTAGCCAAATTTTTTTACGAGACGAAATTTACCTGATGATTTTCTAAGAAAAATCGACGGCAACCGAATTCCATTGAAAGTATTAGTTTTAACCATAGTATAAATCGCCATATTTAAAAATATCATTTTATCGCCAATCGCCAATTTCTTTTTAAAGGTATAGTTGCCGATTACGTCCCCCGCCAAGCAACTCGGTCCGCCCAAACGATAAACGTGGGGGTATTTTTTGCCTGTATCCGCGCCTATAATTGTCGGCTTATACGGCATTTCAAGGATATCCGGCACATGTGTGGCTGGAGAAACGTCCAGAATAGCAATGTCCATGCCATTATTTATAATATCCGCAACCGACCCCACTAAAACTCCGGCATTAAGCGCCACTGCTTCACCCGGTTCCAAATAGACTTTCAAATGAGGGTGCCGCTTTTTAAAATCCTTGATTGTTTTAATCAGCAAATTAATCTTATAATCCTTGCGCACAATATGGTGACCGCCGCCAAAGTTTACCCATTTCATTTTCGGTAAAAATTTTCCAAACTTTTCCTCGAACACTTTGAGAGTCCGCACCATCGCATCAGCGTTCAGCTGGCAAAGATTGTGATAATGCAAGCCGTCCAAGCCATCCAGTTCTCCCTCCTCGAATTTTTTTCTGACTACTCCCAACCGAGAATTCGGTCCGCAAGGATCATACATTGGTGTCTTGGTTTCGCAATGTTCAGGATTGATACGCAAGCCGCAGGACACCATCTTCTTGCTTTTTAAAATTAGCGGTCGGATTCTTTTCCACTGAGAAAAAGAATTGAAAATCAGATGGTCCGAATATTTTATGTATCCGGCAATATTTTTTTCCGTATAAGCCGGTGAAAAAGTATGCGTTTCGCCGCCGAATTCTTCGTGGCCTAATCGCGCTTCGTCAATAGAGCTGGCTTCTGTTCCAGGTAAATATTTTTTTATCAGCGGAAAAACACTAAACATGGAAAATCCTTTCAGGGCCAGTAAAACTTTACAGCCAGCTTGCTTCTGGACTCTGCCTAATATTTTCAAATTGCGCTCTAAAACTTTTTCATCCACCACAAAACATGGTGTTTCTAGATTTGCGAAATCTTCCGCTTTCCATCCAACTTCAGTGCTCCAAGATTCGATTGACGGCTCTCCGTTTGGGTTGGACATATATGATTAAATTATTAATAATTTTTCTTCAGAGCAGCCGGCAAATCCGGAAGCTCTTTTATTGTCCAATTCAAACCGACTTTGGCCATTTCTTCTAAAAATATTTTTGAATCCAAAGATTTATCTTCGGGAACTTTCACGCCACTGCCTGCCCATTTGCCCTCCAACACCAACTTGGCGCAAGCAACCGTTGGAATGGCAGTGGTATAACCGATAGCGTTGCCGCCGGTTTCTAAAAAGGCCTGATGATGATCGCAGACATTGTATATATAAACCACCTTTTTCTTTCCATTCTTGATCCCAGAAATAATATTGCCAATGTTGGTTTTGCCTTTATAACCCTTATTAAAATCTTCGCCGGTAGGCAAAATCGCCTTCAAAAATTTCACCGGAATAACCGAGTGGCCATTGTATTTGACCGGATCAATTCTAGTCATGCCAACATCAAACAATACCCTTAAATAGGTAAGATAAGCCGGTGAAAAGGTCATCCAAAATCTAATTCTTTTGAGGCCGGGAATACGATGGATTAAGGTTTGTAGTTCTTCATGAGACATCAGATACGGAGTAAACTTACCGGTCTGGGGAAAATCAAACTCAAAGAAAGCCGCATTTTCATCGATCAATTGTCCGCGTTTCTGCCACTTGCCGTTTTGCCAAAATTCAATCGGCAAAATTAGTTCGCGCAAATTGATTTCCGGGTTGAAATTGGGAGCAAATTTTATTTTTTTATCTTTTGACCCGCCATTGCAGTCAATAATGTCAATGGTTTCAATTTTGTCAAAAATATAATCGCGCGCGTAAGCAGAGAAAATGTTGGTAACTCCCGGGTCAAATCCCATGCCCGCGATCGCCAACAGTCCTTTTTTCTTGAAATCTTTATTTTTGGCAAATTGCAATTTATATGATAAGCCATACTTTTTCGGATCTTCATAACAACAGGTGTCAATATATTTTACGCCCAATTTCAAACAAGCATCCATAATAACTAGATTGTCGTAAGACAACCCCCAGTGTATCAACATCTTAGGCTTCACCTTTTTCAGAAGATCAAATATAAATTTTTTATTGCCAACGTCTCCCGTGTGCACAGTTAACTTTACTTTGCCACGCGTTTTTTTAAAAACTGAAGCTTTAACCGCTTCGCATTTTTTAGCGGTCCGGCTGACCACATGGATGTCGGAAAAAACTTTAGGATATTGAGCCATTTTATGCAAGCCGACAATGCCCACATTGCCACAGCCAATCACTAAAACTCTTGACATAATTGTTTATTAAAATAATTGATTAGAAAAACTATTAAAAGTAATAAAATTTTACTATCCACTTAACCACCTGTCAATCAACTGTGCGACAAAAGACTTTTTTATTGTCAGACGAAGCGAGAGAAATAAAAATTTATTTTTATTTTCAAACGAGTGCTGACAACATAATTTTCAAAAATCAAAGATACTTCCCCGTCCAACTCCTTTTGCATTTTTTCAATTTGTCCGGTGTGCCGGCATAAACCACTTCGCCGCCCTTGTCCCCGCCTTCCGGCCCCAAATCAACCACCCAATCGGAATTGCGGATAACATCGACATTGTGTTCGACAACTAAAACCGAATTGCCTTTTTCCACTAGTGCGTCCAAAACTTTCAGAAGTCTTTTCACATCGTCAAAATGCAAACCGATGGTTGGTTCGTCCAGAATATATAGGGTCTTGCCTGTGGATTTACGAGCCAGTTCCGTCGCCAACTTTATCCGCTGTGCCTCACCGCCAGAAAGATTGGTGGCGCTTTGGCCCAAACGCAGATATCCTAAGCCCACGTCTTCCAGAGTTTGCAATTTTTCCACGATTAGCGCGGATTTTTTGAAAAACCGTAAGGCGTAGGACACGCTCATATCCAAAACTTCAGCGATATTCACGCCCTGATATTCAATGTCCAAAGTTTTTTGATTGTATCTGGTTCCATTACAGGCCTCACATTTAACATACATGTCCGGCAAAAGATGCATTTCGATTTTTTTGGTGCCATCGCCCTGGCAGACTTCGCAGCGCCCGCCCTTCATGTTGAAACTAAAGCGACTCGGAGCATAGCCCCGGCTTTTGGATTCTTCCGTATTCGCAAAAATATCCCGAATCAGTGAGAAAACCCCGGTATACGTAGCTGCGTTTGAACGCGGCGTTCTGCCGATCGGCGCCTGATCGATATTGATAACTTTGTCGACATTATCCAGCCCCCTGACTCTTTTATGCAAGCCTGGCATTGCCTTGGCGCCAAAAAAGTACTTAGATAAAACTTTAGCCAGAATATCAGAAACCAGGGTCGATTTGCCCGATCCGGAAACACCAGTCATCGCCACAAATTTACCCAGTGGAATTTCTACATCGATATTTTTCAAGTTATGTTCCTGGGCTCCTATAATTTCGATAGACTTTTTATTGCCTTTGCGGAAACTTTTTTTCTCCGCCACTTTCTTCTTGCCAGTCAGATATTCCGCCGTGGACGTTTTTGATTTTAAGAGTTTTGCGAAATCGCCCTGAAAAATGACTTGACCGCCTTCCTCACCAGCTCCGGGACCCATATCAATGATCCAGTCAGCTTGGCGGATAATGTCCGCATCATGTTCAACCACAATCATTGAATTTCCTGCGTCTTTCAAGGCCTGCATAGTATTTATCAGCTTTTCGGTGTCGCGGTTATGGAGTCCGATCGATGGCTCGTCCAAAACATAAGTGATGCCCATCAGTTCCGATCCGATCTGAGTAGCCAAACGGATCCGCTGTGCTTCACCGCCGGAAATCGAATTAGCGCCTCTGCTCAAAGATAAGTATTCCAAGCCTACATTGCAAAGAGCATCGGCTTTAAGCGCCATATCCTTGATCAATGGTTCAATTATTTTTTTCCGTCCGGGGTTCAATTCGATTTTTTTCAACTCTTCAAAGAATCCTTTCAATTTAACCAGATCCAGATGCACGACATCGTCGATGGATTTGTCAGCCACCAGCACCGATAAATATTCTTTTTTTAATCTTTTGCCCTCACAGGCCGGACAGATTTTTTCCAGCATATACTTTTCCATATCGCCACGCACATAATCGGAAGTCGCCTCTTCATATTTTCGCTTGATCATAGGCAAAACACCCTCGAAAATCATTCGCACTTCCTTGACGCCCCCCATAGCATCCCGCTGCTGGATCGTAATTTCTTTCTGTTCCGGACCGTATAAAACAATCTCCAGCGCCTCTTTGGATAATTTTTTTATCGGTACATCCAAAGAAAAATCGTGTTTCCCTGCCAAGGCCCGTAAAATATTCAGATAATTTCCTTGTCCGCCTACCCGACCGTTGGATTTGCTCCATGGCAAAATCGCGCCTTCCGCCAAAGAAAGGTTTTTATTAGGCATAACCAAGTCGGCATCGACTTCTTTGGTGATACCCAAGCCGGAACAATGCGAGCAAGCACCTTCCGGATTATTAAAGGAGAAGTGTCTCGGCGTAATTTCGTTTACTCTGGTTTGACACCCATTGCAGACAAAGTCCCTATTGTACGTCCGATCCGCCTCTCCTTCTACTGAAATAATCAAAGATCCTCCGCCAACACGCAAGGCCGTCTCGATCGAGTCCAATATTCTCTCTGTGTCCGGACTTTTAGCTTTGACTGAGAGGCGGTCAACCACTACTTCGATCTCACTTTCGATCTTGTCGCTAGCGACCAGGCTGGCTTCCGTCACCAGCATTATCTTTCCATTGAAACGGACGCGCGCGAATCCCAGCTGAGAGATACCGCGCAAATGATCCTTGTCGGTCGTCCGCCAGCTGGCGGAGCCGCTTTTTGCGGATTCTTTCGGTTTGGCCAATACGGCTATCTGCGTGTTGTCAGGCAAAGCAAAAATCTCATCTAGTATTTCCTGGTTGGTTTTTCTGAGCATCGGCGCCCCGCATTGCGGACAGTGCGGCGCTCCGATCTTGGCGAACAAAACACGGAGGTAGTCGTAGATCTCTGTCAAGGTTCCCACGGTTGAACGCGGGCTCCTGCTTAAGCTTTTCTGGTCAATGGAAATAGTCGGACTTAGGTTTTCAATTTTGTCCACATCCGGCTTGGCACCGACATCCAAAAACTGCCGCGCGTATGATGACATACCCTCCAGATATCGGCGGTTGCCTTCCGCGTGCACCACATCAAAAGCCAATGAAGATTTACCCGATCCGGACAGCCCGGTGATCACCACTAGTTTGTCGCGCGGGATATCAATATCGATATTTTTTAAGTTATTGACCCTCGCTCCCCGGATAATAATTTTGTCCCTTTTGCAATAAGTACCGTTCGCCATGCTTATAAACTAAGAAGTTAAATGCTAGTTATAAATTGTAAAGTACTTTTGGGGGTTTGTAAAGGGCTAGCTAAGCAGGTTCTTTCTGCGAAGTTTTTTGTGATATGTTATCGCAAACCGATGCGCTTCATCCATAATCCGCTTGATCAAATTTTTGTCATTGATAATGTTTTTTAAATTTGAAAATTTAGGAATTGAAAATTGATTGAAAATTGAAAATTGAAAATTGAGATTTTTGCGAGACTTTCCTTTGGCAATGGTAACCATTGGCATCTCTAAATTTAATTCCTGCAATAATCTTTCAGCCATAAAAAGGTGCCCTTTCCCTCCATCCAACAAAATTAAATCTGGTTGCGGCCAATCATTTTGAAAACGGCGCAACAAAACTTCGCGCATCATACCCACATCATCTGTGCCTTCAACTGTTTTGATTTTAAATTTACGATACTGCGACTTGTCCGGTTCATTATTTTTGAAAACTACCATCGAACCCACCGCATGAGCACCGGAAATGTTGGAAATATCATAAGCTTCAATTCTTATTGTTTCGGATTTTTGATTTATGATTTCTAATTTCTCATCGCTCGCGATGAGCGCCACATCACGGATGTGCTTCAGCGCAAAAACTTTATTCCTAGCGTCCGCTGCTTTTTCAAATTCATTATTTTTCGCGTAATTTTTCATTTCTGTCTCTAGTTTTTTTATTAATCCTTTTTTTCGGCCTTCCAAAATCATTCTGATTCCACGAATATTTTTCATGTAATCCGCTTTAGAAATGGCGCCGGCATACGGCCCCGGACATCTGCCAATTTGAAAATCCAAACAGCCCCTCTCTGTTTTTTGATTATTGCTATGGAATGGAAAAATTTTTCGCAAAATTTTCAGCGCAATTTCCATTTGCTTTTTGGAAGTATAAGGACCAAAGGTCTTTGCAACCCTGACCCCCCTCTCCCTTTTTAGGGAGAGGGGCTGGGGGTGAGGGGGCAGATCCGTCGCTCTCAAAATCAGTACCCTCGGAAAATCTTCCTTAGTTATAACGAAATATGAAAATGACTTATCATCTTTCCCCATCGCGTTATACTTCGGCTGGAGTTTTTTGATCAGTTGCGCTTCCAAAATCAACGCCTCCAAAACCGAATCAGTTTCTCTCACTTCGATATCCGCAATCTGATCAATTGCATACTCGATCGGCCGATCCAAATTCCGCGCCGTAGCGTGTCGAAGCTTGGTGTCTTTTGGTCGTTTTGGTCGAGAGACACCGAGCTTCTTATCCGTAAGCGGCGTAGAAAAATACGACCCGACCCGGCTCCGCAAATTAGTCGCCTTCCCCACATACAAAACATCCCCGGCTTTATCCTTGAAAATATACACGCCAGGATTTTTGGGCAGCTTTAATATCTTAATTTTTAGGCTTGACATCGGCTAAATTATATGCTAAAAGATATTATACACAAATAAATTGTTAAAACAGGAGGTTATAATGATAGGTTTAGCTATAGCTCTTTTTATTTTCGTTTGGTTGGATATGAAGTATATTTACGAGGACGGTAATAATACTATTACCGCTGCACATGTAGCAGCCAAGTTTCTGTTTGTATGGTATTTGGTTCTTGGCCCGATTATGTTTGCCGGTACATTTCTCGTTACCGGGCTAGACTCCGCCAAGGTCAGCCACGTGGCTACTTATTATCCCATGCCTTCACTGATTGACAAAAATGTTCTATTGACTTTGTTTTTTGCTTATGTCGTCAGATCGGCACTCGGTATTTTTGGTGCCTATCTGATAAAAACTGCAACGTTTCCTCCAAAAACAACCCTCGAGGGATTGGACGCTAAGAAGATTATCACCGGCTTGGTTTTAATTTTCGGAGGAATCTTCGTAGGATTATTCTAAAGTTTGATACCAATTAACGTCAGAATAGAAGATATTCTGACGTCTTATTTTTTCAAAACCTCCCTCAAAAACTTTCCTGTATAACTCTCTTTATGATACTTTGCCACTTCTTCCGGTTCGCCGGTGACGACCACTCGGCCTCCCTCATCCCCGCCTTCAGGGCCAAGATCGATAATCCAATCAGCGGTTTTGATGACGTCCATATTATGTTCAATGACCACCACGCTGTTGCCTGCATCCACCAGGCGATTCAGAACTCCCAACAATTTTTTGATATCATCAAAATGCAAGCCTGTCGTCGGTTCGTCCAAGATGTATAAAGTATTACCGGTCGCCCGCCGGGAAAGTTCCGTCGCGAGTTTGATTCGTTGCGCCTCCCCGCCAGAAAGCGTAGTGGCCGCCTGCCCGAGCTGGATATACCCGAGTCCCACATCTTCCAAAACAGACAGCTTGTCATTGAGGTCATGATAATTCCCAAAAAATTCGCGCGCTTCCATAACGTTCATTTCCAAAACTTCAGCGATATTTTTCCCTTTATATTTTACATGCAGAGTTTCACTATTATATCTTTTGCCATGGCAAACATCGCAAGAGATAAAAACATCCGGCATAAACTGCATCTCAATTTTGAGCAGGCCTTGCCCCTGGCAATTGTCGCATCTTCCTCCGCTGACATTAAAAGAAAACCGGCCCGGCAGATAGCCCTTAGCTTTGGCATCTTTGGTCGCGGCAAAAATTTCTCGAATCTCGGAAAACATTCCAGTGTAAGTTGCCGGATTTGACCGCGGAGTGCGCCCGATCGGCGACTGGTCGATCATAATGACTTTGTCCACATGTTGCGTCCCCACAATTTCCGCGTGTTTCCCCGGCCGTTCCAGAGAATGCATCAGTTTGCTCGACAAAGATTTATATAAAATATCTTCCACCAGCGATGATTTGCCCGAACCGGAAACGCCCGTCACCACCGTCATGACTTTGAGCGGAAATTCCACAGTAATATTTTTCAAATTATTCTCCCGCGCTCCCCGCACCACCAGCCATTTTTTGTTTTTGACCGGCCGGCGGAATTTCGGCACCTCGATTTTCAATTCTCCGCGCAAATATTTAGCCGTGATGGATTTGGGATGACCCATCACTTCCTGCGGACTACCTTGCGCCACTATTTCCCCGCCCAATTTTCCCGCACCCGGACCGATGTCTACCAAATGATCTGCCTCGCGCATCGTCTCTTCATCATGTTCAATCACGATTAAGGTGTTTCCGATATCGCGCAATTGCAAAAGTGTGTTCAAAAGTTTCGAATTGTCACGCGCGTGCAGACCGATCGATGGCTCATCCAAAATATACAAAACCCCCACTAATTGCGATCCGATCTGGGACGCCAATCTGATCCTTTGGGTTTCTCCACCCGCTAAAGTGTTAGCGGAACGCGCCAAAGTCAGATAATTCAATCCGACATTGTCCAAAAAACCCAGCCGCGCCACAATTTCTTTGCAAATTTTGCCGGCAATCTGTTTCTCTCGATCATTTAATTCCAACTCTTTAAAAAATTTCAACGAATCGCTTACGCTTACAGACGAAACTTCATGAATATTTTTCCCACCTACTGTAACTAACAAAGTTTCAGGCTTGTAGCGCATTCCATGACAGGCCGAACATGGATTTTGCGACATATATTTTTCAATCCCCTCGCGCACCGCGTCTGAATCGGTTTTAAAATATCGTTCCTGCATAAAACCAACCACGCCCCGCCAGGACATATAAAATTTCCAGTTGGTTCCGGTCTTGGCGCGAATTGTAATCGGCACTTCCTCGGCATCTTTTTCTGAGATCATATCTTCGGCATCCCGCGCACCATATAATAATATATTTACTTTTTCTTTTGGTAAATCACGCAGTCTGACATTATCCGAAATATGAAAATATTTCGCCACCGACAAAATCACCCCGCCATAATAATTATTCCTCTTGAAATTCCACGGCGCCAATCCGCCTTCGGAAATCGTTTTGGTCATATCCGGCATCACTAAATCCGGATCAATTTCTTTTTTGGTGCCCAAGCCTTCGCAGGTCGGGCAAGCTCCGTACGGAGAGTTGAAAGAAAAAAGCCGCGGCTCCAATTCTGGAAACTCGACATCATGATCCGGACAAGCTAATTTTTGATTATAAATTATTGAATCGGAGAGGTTCGACCTCTTTTGGTCGTTTCGGTCGAGAGAGGTCGAACCTCTTTTTATAATTTTGATTTTCACTAAACCATTGGAAAGTTTCAGCGCTTTTTCCACATCTTCAAAAATACGGGAAATATTTTGATCGTTTATTCCAATCGCGTCGATCACGATATCAATCTTGTGCATCTTGTAGCGCGCCAACGGAATTTTGGTTTTGGGATTAAGCTCATATTTTTTACCATTGACATAAGCTTTGGAAAAGCCACGTTTATACATTTCTAAAAGCAAAGTTGAATATTCGCCTTTACGTCCGCGCACCACCGGCGACAAAATCTCGATTGTTGCCCCCTCACCAATTTCCAGAATCTTGCTGACAATTTCATCCGTGGAAAGCTTGGAAATTTCTTGCCCATCAACCGGACAATGTGGGATGCCGATTTTGGCATACAGCAAACGCAAGTAATCGTGAATTTCCGTTACAGTTCCCACTGTAGAACGCGGATTTTGCGAAGCAGATTTTTGCGAAATAGAAATGGCCGGCGAAAGCCCTTCGATATAATCGACATCCGGTTTTTCCATCTGCCCCAAAAACTGTCGGGCATAGGCCGACAAGCTTTCCAAATATCTTCTCTGTCCTTCGGCAAAAATAGTATCAAAAGCCAGAGTCGATTTCCCCGACCCGGAAATACCGGTAAAAACAATAAATTTATCCCGCGGCAACTCGAGATCGATATTTTTCAGATTATGTTCACGCGCGCCTTTTATAATAATTTTGTTCATAAACACAAAAAACTTCCCCTTTTATGGGTACTTAATATTAACTTTTAACTAATACACTTTAGCACGACTTCGTATTGCAATCAATCATTGGATATTCCCGTCCTGATTTCGAAACCAGATATAAATAACCAGCACAAAGGCCACTGTGACTGAGAATATAAGTATCGCAAAGGGTTCTGTATCACTCAGTTTTTCCGTCAGCCATTGGTAATAGGCCGGCCAGTAGCCGTTGATTAATTTTTGATAGACCTGGGTAACAAGTTCCATAGATTTTACCCCTTTATTATACCACAAAAAAAACTACGCCTTTTTATGGGCGTAGTTCTGATTTGCATAATTTAAAGTTTAGCTTCCGCAGGAAGCGTTTGGATCTGTTGCTGATCCACTAGCCGCTGGAGTAGCCGCAGCCGCTCCTTCTCCAAATCCCGCAGCCGGAGCGATTGTGGAAAGTTTAGTTTGGCATTCTTTCGGTGCAGTATTAAAGGCATCACAGATCGTTTTCAAAATACTAGCTGAATCCCGGCCGGCCGATTGAGCCTCAACGCCATTGATGACTAAAGCTGGCGAGCCTTGCACACCGTATTTTGTATTGTCATCTTTATTCACATTAAATGGAGGGAATTGCCCATTGTTCCATTTGCTTTTGTCAGCCGCATCTTTGGTAATGTTAAATTGAGCATCAGTCTGGGCTACGCAGCTCGCAACTTGTGAAACGCTTACTCCGGTCGAGGCCATACAACTGGCTTCAGTACCTTCTCCTTTTTTCAAGAAGCAAGTCAGATAAGCTGACAATTTCGCCGGCTGATTCTTTTGAATGCAGTATTGGCGCAAATTCTCCGCGATTTCCTTATCACCATGCATCGCGTAATCTACGAATTCCAAAGTATACTTGATCTTATTTCCCAAAGCGGCCACTACCGGCAAGATTCCTTTTTCTATCTGCGTTCCAAACGGACAATAACTCATGACAAACAATTTCACTTCCGGAACATCACTCTTTGTTACCGGCGTGTTAGCTTTTTCCTCTTGTTTTTTAGCTGCCTCTTTTTGTTTCTCTATTTCATCAAAGGTTATAGCCTGCTGGATAAACTTTGTTCCATCTTTGGTCACATATACCGGCTGGTCCTGCCCATTTACACTCACCGTGATCTTATACAAATCTCCATCCTCCATAACATCTTTGACTGTCGCGGTTCCACCGCTGTCTTTTACCAGCGCCTCTATTTTTGCCCTAGCTTCTTCTTTAGTTATGCCTTTTGAAAATAATTTTTTAAAATTAAAATTGTTTGGATCTTTTGCATAAATCGCATAACCGACAATAAGAAGCAAAATAACTACCCCCAAAACAGCTTTTACGTTAAAGCTCCGAGGGGACCACTTGGATTTTGCCGTTTCCTTCGGCTGATCTTCAGTTTTGTTTTCAGGAATATTTCCCATACTTTATTTGTTAAAATTTAAATTACTTGTTCATTTTACACCTCTTAGTAAAATCAGACAACTCCCCTAGTTGCCATACTCAAAAAAGGACCTCTTAAAGCCACTTTTTGCTTAAGTTAAGTTTTGATTTTCATTTTTATGTATCTCGTCCAGAAACTCCCTAATTTCTTTGACCAAATCCGATGGCGTCCTTTCCGGCTTCACAAAAAAACGGTCAGCGCCCAACTCTTTGGCTCTTTCCCTATCTTCAGGAGAGCTCAAGCTGGTTAACATGATAATCGGTATCTTTTTGTATTTACCCCAAGAGGATCTGATTTTTTCCAACACATCATATCCATCCATTTTTGGCATCACCACGTCCAAAAGCACCAGATCCAGAATCTCAAAGTTTTCTTTAATCTTGCGTATCGCTTCTTCTCCATCGCTAGCCGTAATGACCACGAAGCCCTCGCTCGTCAATTTTTGCGAGTATATCTCTATTAAATTTTCGTCATCATCCACGATCAGGACTGTTATTTTTTTTTCTGCCTGTTCCATATTTTTTGTTTTTTACAATCCGTAAGTGTTTGTCCGGATTGCATTTTTGTTTATTTAAAATAATTTATAATGGTCGCAAAGATAGTATGCAGACGAAAAGGATTATTTTCGATGCCTAACATGGAAAACAGCATATTTAAAGCAAACGTAATAACAATAAAGGCAATAAAAATAATCAAAATAGAAAGAGGGATCAGGCTTATGAAAAATTCTTTTATTCTTTTGTGGCGCTTTTTAAGCGCGGCGTAAGATTGATAGTGCTGATCCAACCGGGTATTTTCAATCTCTCTTCCTTCCCGCTGGAGCTTTTGAATCCTGATTTCCGTATCTGAAGGATACTTAAAAATCACGTAATACGCATCCTTGAGATAGATTTTTATTTTTCGCAGTGCTTCGTTCATCAAGTAATATAAGTAATTCTAATTTAATTATACTACAAACCTACTTTTGCATCAACCCCGTCAGAAGTTTCAGAAAGTGCTTGTTGATACCAAAATACAAAGGCGAAGCCGCTTCGCTCGAGCATATTCCTAAAAAACAAAACCTATGATGAACTTCATACGGGGTCAACCTCGTCTCATCCCGCCTGCAATTTCCGCAATTCTCCGATTTCATCTCTTATTATGGCGGCTTTTTCAAACTCCAGCGCCCGAGAGGCTTCCTTCATCTCGCGCTCGCGCTGTTTGATGTAGCCTTGCAAATCTTCCAGAGATTCCAATTCGGTGAAATCGCGCGTAACTTCAGGCTTCAATTCATGATCCACAATGGACTGGATTTTCTTTTTGATGGTGGTCGGGGTGATACGATGCTTTTTATTATGGGCCACTTGAATTTTGCGCCGGCGGTCGGTTTCACCAATCGCCCGTTTCATGGAGCCGGTAATCTGGTCAGCGTATAAAATAACTCTGCCGGAAACATTCCTGGCCGCTCGGCCGATGGTTTGAATAAGCGAAGTTTCACTCCGCAAAAATCCTTCCTTGTCCGCGTCCAGAATTGCTACCAAAGACACTTCCGGCAGATCCAATCCTTCGCGCAAAAGATTCACGCCCACCAAAACATCAAATTTGCCGCGCCGTAAATTTTCCAAAATTCGCACACGATCCAATGTTTCCACTCCGCTGTGGAGATATTCAGCTTTCACTTTTGATTCTTTTAAAAAGTCCGAGAGGTCTTCTGCCATTTTTTTGGTCAGCGTCGTCACTAAAACTCTTTCTTTTTTGGCTACTATTTTTTTAATTTCGGAAATAACATCCTTCACTTGCCCTTTGGCGGGCTTGATGGTTAGTTCCGGATCAATAAGCCCGGTCGGACGAATAATTTGCTCGGCAATTTGAGTAGAATTTTTTCTTTCGTAATCTGCCGGCGTGGCTGAAGTAAAAATCAGCTGATTAATTTTTTTCTCAAATTCACTAAATTTAAGCGGTCGATTATCAAAAGCGCTCGGCAGGCGAAAACCGTTGTCCACCAAAGATTTTTTCCGCGAATAATCGCCGTTATACATCCCGTTTAATTGGGGTATAGTTACGTGCGATTCATCAACGACCATTAAAAAATCTTCTGGAAAATAATCTATCAGAGTATATGGCGCCTCGCCGGGCTGTCTTCCAGTGAGAAAGCGTGAATAATTTTCGATCCCGTTGCAATAACCGATTTCGCGCATCATTTCGATGTCCTGTTTGGTGCGCCGCTCCAGCCTTTCGGCTTCCAGCAACTTATTATGATCCCGTAAATATTTCACTCTGTTTTTGGCTTCGGTTTCTATTTTTTCAAGCGCCCTTTCCATCAGCGGCTCCGGCACCACAAAATGCTTAGCCGGATAAATTAAGATTTTGTCTAGTCTTCCCAATTCATCACCAGTTAGAAAATCGTATTCACTAATTTTAGTAATCTTATCCTGCTCAAGACTGATCCTAGTTACAATTTCCCGCGCCGGTGACATAATCTCAATCGTCGGACCCGTCACCCGGAATTTTCCGCGGCTCAAAAGATCGGTGCGCCCATAATGCATCTCCACTAATTTATTGATCAATTCGCTTCTATCAACTTTTTCTCCCTTTTTTATTTCCAAAGAAATATCGCGGTAAAATTCCGGCGAGCCCAAGCCATAGATACAGGAAACGGAAGCGACGATAATGACATCCTGACGACTCATGAGCGCAACCGTAGCCGCGTGGCGAAGACGGTCGATCTCATCATTGATCTGCGCTTCTTTTTCAATATAGGTGTCCGACGAAGCAATGTAGGCTTCCGGCTGATAGTAATCATAATAGGAAACAAAATATTCCACCGCGTTCTTGGGAAAAAAGGTGCGAAATTCCTGCGCTAACTGCGCCGCCAAAGTTTTATTAGGCGCGATTACCAGCGTCGGCTTCTGAACTTTTTCAATCACATTAGCAATCGTAAAAGTTTTGCCAGATCCCGTCACGCCCAAAAGCGTCTGGAATTTTTGTCCAGCCTTGAGGCCCTGAACCAGCTTCTCAATCGCCTGCGGTTGATCGCCGTCCGGTTTGTATTTTGAATTGATCTTAAATTTCTGCATATTTATATAATACTACAATCTTTTATTCATTTGTCCATAAAAACTATGCTATAATTACTCCATGAAAACCAAAAAAACCAAAGCCGAAAAACGCGAAGTCAAGAAGAAGCCCAAAATGCCGGTTTCCGGTAAAAAAGTTTTCGCGCTGAAGGAAATTATTGTGAAAAAGGCTAACTAAAGCCCAGGATTGACTATTAGTATTGACGAGTAAATTGCCCAGTGATAAGCTGATATAAGTTTTAATAAACACCAAAATGCTACGAATTATAAATATTGCCGAAATAATCGTTTCCATAACGTTGGTCGTTTCCATCCTGCTCCAAAATCGGGGCGCCGGACTTTCTTCAACTTTTGGAGGAGACTTTGGCGGTTACTACAGCAAAAGAGGTTTTGAAAAATTTTTGACGCGCTTTTCTATTTTCTTAGCGATAATCTTTATCGCGCTGGCAATCACCAATCTGTTTCTGACCAATAAGCCAGTATAACCAACTAGCTCTAAACCTATACGTAACTATCCTAACAATCCGCAGAATTTTTCCTTGAAAAAATGGCTTCAGGCCACAAAATTTTTTAATATCAAAGAAAGGATATTTTTTAATCTTCTTATCATCTTGCTCTTGGGCTCAGTTATTGGCTGGGGCTTGATGTTTTATTATTCCAAAACCAAAGCAGTCGCCGATTATGGCGGAGAATATATTGAGGGCATTGTCGGCCAGCCACAACATATCAACCCGGTGATTTCCCAATCAAACAACGCGGACGAAGATTTGACGCAACTTGTCTATAGCGGTTTGCTCAAATACGACAGCAGGGGCGATTTAATCCCTGACTTAGCTGAAAGCTATGACATCTCGGATGACAAAACCACCTACACCTTTCACCTGAAAAAGGACGTTGAGTGGCACGACGGGCAGCCTTTTGCGGCAGCCGACGTGCTGTATACCACGAACATACTTTCGGATCCTGCCTATAAAAGTCCGCTCAGAACCAACTGGCAAGGCATTACCACAAACATTGTTGATGACCACACATTGACTTTTCAGATCCAATCCTCTTTTGTCGGCTTTCTAAACAACCTAACTTTCGGCATCCTGCCAAAACACATCTGGGAAACGGTCACTGCCGATAAATTTTCTCTGACTGACCTCAATTTGGAACCGATCGGAACCGGCCCCTACAAATACAATGCCTTCCAAAAAGATTCCAGAGGCAATATTATTTCTTATAAACTAGTGGCCAATCCAAATTATTTCGAGGGCAAGCCGTATATTTCAAAAATGACTTTCGATTTTTATGATTCGGATGATTCCATCCTGAAGGCTTTTAATTCAAAAGAGATTATGGGTATTAATAGTCTCACCCCGCAGCGTATGGCCGATATCAAGCTATTGCAAAGCACTTTTATACACAAGTTTGACATTTCGCGATATTTCGCCGTTTTTATCAATCAAACAAGAAGTTTGCCCTTAGCCGACGATAATGTGCGCCAAGCTTTGACTTATGCCACCAATCGCCAAGAAATAATCGACAACATCCTCAGTGGAAACGGTAATCCTGTTTATTCGCCAATCCTGGATGCCATGGTCGGTTATTCGACCGACATTGATTCGCGGACTTTTGATCTCGAAAAGGCCAATTCCGTCTTGGACAGCAATGGCTGGAACCGTGGTGAAGATGGAATGCGAGCTAAGAATGGTACGCCGTTGCAATTTACTTTGACCACGACTGATTGGCCTGAACTGGCTCAGACTGCTGAAATCCTCAAATCGGAGTGGGCAAAAGCCGGTGCTAAAGTCGACGTCCAAACTTATTCAATATCTGATATCCAACAAAATTACATTCGTCCCCGGGAATACGAGGCGCTTCTATTCGGACAAGTTTTGGGCGCGGACCCGGATCCATATTCATTCTGGCACTCTTCACAAAAAAGAGATCCTGGTCTCAATCTTTCTCTCTTCGGCGATTCCGATACCGACAAGTTGATCGAGGCCGGCCGTATCGAGTTTGATTACGACAAACGAGCATCCATATACCAGGATTTTCAGAAAAAATTAATAGCAGAAACTCCGGCTATCTTTCTCTACAGCCCGGATTATATTTATCCAGTCAACAAAAAAGTACAAGGCATTAATATGGAAGACCTGATATCTCCCTCCAAGCGGTTTTCCGACGCAAATCATTGGTACATCAACACCAAGAGAGTTAAAAAATAAAAAAAATATATAAACACTATGGATATAAATTTTACGAATGTTCCCAAACATTACGCGTCACGGACTCATGAAAAAATGAAGGAAGTTCTTATGGATCCGGAAGGTGTCGGACCGGCTATCCATTATTACATGATCCGAGGTGGCAAAGAACAAAAAAATATAACCGTTTGGGAGCCAGGCACCGTATCCGGAGAATATATCAAAACCTATGGGCATTATCACGTTGGTAACCTGAGTGAAACTTACCAAATTATTTACGGCCAAGGTGTGGCCCTTTTGCAAAAATTGGCTGAAGATGAAAATGGAAATATGATCCCTGATGTCGTGGAAGAATTTAAGGCCATTCCGGTCAAAACCGGCGATGAAATTTTTATGCCGGCTAAATTCGGTCATCTTTTAGTTAACACAGGCATTACTTATTTTGCGACCACTGACGACAGCCCTGTGGACTTTGAGGACCGTGACCCTTCCAGTTTTCCCGGGCATGCTGATTATGAACCGGTGAAAAAAATGAAAGGGTTTGCCTATTATGTCGTGGAGAAAGATGGCCAGCCCGCTCTCAAAAAAAATCCGCTTTACAAAACTATCCAGAAAGAAGATCTGGGCGGTTTGCTGGTAATCGATTAACATTAAATTTATGAAGAGCAAGAAAAAAAAGAAAAAAATTGTAGTGGCCGTTAGCGGCGGTTTTGATCCGATCCATGCCGGACATGTAAGAATGTTTAAAGAAGCTAAGGCTTTGGGTGATGAACTGGTAGTAATATTGAATAACGACAACTGGTTCAGCATAAAAGGACGGACGCTTTTCATGCCTGGAAAAGAACGAAAAGAAATAATTGAAGCGCTCAAGCCGGTGGATCGTGTTATTTTAAGTAAACACAAGCCTTCCAAGAAAAAATACGACAGAACTACGATCGAATATAGCGTATGCCGCGAGCTAGAAGAATTAAAACCGGATATTTTTGCTAATGGGGGCGACCGCTTTAAAGATGATGTTCCAGAAGTTGCTACTTGTAAAAAAATTGGCTGTAAAACAGTTTTCAATATTGGCAAAGGAGGGAAGGTGCAATCTAGCTCTTGGCTTCTGGAAAAATATCTGAAAAAGGCAAGTGATAAATCTGAAAATCGGCCTTGGGGAAAGTTTGAAGTATATGTAGACGACACAAATCACAAGGTAAAAAAACTCACTGTTTCCCCGGGCGCTAAATTAAGCTTGCAATCTCACAAAAAGCGCGCGGAACACTGGGTGGTTGTCAAGGGAACTGCCAAAGTAGTCAACGGTGAAAATATGCTGACAATCCATGAAAACGAAAGTACCTACATTCCTGCCGGCACCAAGCATCAACTTACAAACCCGGGAAAGGCATCCTTGGAGGTAATCGAGGTTCAAACCGGAAGTTATTTTGGCGAGGATGATATAATCCGTTACCATGATGAGTATGGACGTATGAGTGGCATGTCTTCTACAGAAAAAGTTGACAAAAAATAGTTTTGGGTGTATAATTAAAGGTAATAAAGTCACTTCTTAATATTTTCCTTTATTTAAGGCTTTCTTCTTCTCAATATCTCTAAGAAATTTTCTTTTCTATTGTTTTTCATCTTTTTTATTATTTTATCGTCTTTTAATTTACTTTAATCAGCCTGCTATCTTTCGCGATATACATTCGCGTTAATTAGCGAACCTAATTTATGTTTAAAAAAACTACGGCTTCTTCGCCTTTGGTTCGTCCAAGCGAAGCCGCCAAACCACAACCAAGCGCGCCTATGGGACATAGGATCAGCAGCTATCCTAAGGCGTCCCCCCTAAGAAACAGTTCTCCGTCTACTAATAGGCAGGCGTCTTTTGGCGGCAATTTACGCGTCATCCCTTTGGGGGGCCTCGAAGAAGTCGGCCGCAATATGACTATCTTTGAATATGGACAAGACATTATCATTGTCGACATGGGTCTCCAATTCCCGGATGAAGACATGCCAGGGATCGACTATATCATTCCTGACATCAGCTATCTCAAAGGCAAAGAAAAAAATATCCGCGGCGTTTTGATCACGCACGGACATTATGATCACATCGGCGCTATCCCTCATCTGATGGAGGCTTTGGGCAATCCGCCGATTTATATGACTGAACTGACCCGCGGCATTGTTATGAAAAGACAGGATGACTATAAAGACAAGTCTCCACTTAATATCCATACCGTTAAAAAAATTGATCGCATGCGATTGGGGAGTTTCAACATCGAATTTTTCCATGTTAACCATACCATCCCCGATGCGGTCGGCATCGCCATCACCACGCCAGTTGGAACAATCATTCATACCGGCGATTTCAAATTTGATCATTCTCCAATTTCAGATGCGCCAGCCGACATCGCCAAGATTGCCCGCCTCGGCAGTGAGAATGTTCTGGCCTTGATGTCAGACTCAACCGACTCACAGACCCCCGGCTATTCTTTGTCTGAATCAAAAATCGCCAAAACCCTGGATGATATTTTTGAACAAACTCAGGGACGTTTGATTTTTGCAACTTTTTCATCGCTCATTAGCCGTATTCAATCAGTCGTGGCCGCCGCTGAAAAACACGGCCGTAAAGTAGCCGTCGATGGCTATTCCATGCGGACTAACGTGGAAATTGCCAGAAACTTAGGTTACCTTCAGACGAAAAAAAGCACTTTCATTCCGATCAACAAGGTTAATGATTATCCGGATAATAAAGTAGCGATTCTTTGCACTGGTTCACAGGGCGAAGCCAATGCCGTGCTCATGCGCATCGTGAACGGCGAGCACCGCTTTGTAAAAGTTCATAAAGATGACACCTTCGTTCTTTCTTCCTCGGTTATCCCCGGCAATGAAAGAACAGTACAGTCCATCATGGATACAATTTACAGAAAAGATGCCAAGGTTATTAATTACAAAATGATGGACGTGCATGCCGGAGGGCACGCGCGCCAAGAAGACCTAAAGATGATGATCAATCTGATCCGACCGAAATATCTGATTCCGATCCATGGCAATTATTATATGTTGAAACTGCATGGACAACTGGGGGTATCCGTCGGTATGGATCCAAAAAATATTCTGATCGGCGAAAACGGAAAGGTTATCGAATTTGATTACCGCCAAAACGGCAAAATTACCGACGAAAAAGTTCCGACCAGTCATATCATGGTGGACGGGCTTGGCGTCGGCGACATCGGGCAAGTGGTGCTCCGCGACCGCCAGCTTTTGGCGCAAGACGGCATGTTTGTCATTACTGTTATTATTGATAGCGATACCAAGAAAATTCTCGGTAAACCACAAGTCACTTCCCGCGGGTTCATCTTTGTCAAAGAAAATTTTGATTTGGTAAACGCCACCAAGAAAAAAGTGGAAGAGATCATCGCCCAAAAAGTTACGACCGAAACGGCCGTCAACTGGGATTATGTTAAAAACAACATCCGCGAAGCCGTCGGGTCATTCCTCTATCAAAAAACACAAAGACGGCCGATGGTGCTCCCGGTGGTGATAGAGGTGTAATTATATTACTTTGTCATTCCGGACTTGATCCGGAATCTAATAAAATTAAAGGCGGACTGTGAGATTTACTCAAGCAGTCCGCTTTTTGTTTCTATCGGCCTAAGTGTGTCTTTTTATTTTTTCTTTTTGAACGCTTCGGCGATCTTCCGAAAAGTTTCTTCGGAAATTTTTTTTCCAAGTTGCTTATGAGCTTCGATAACGGGGCCGATGTCACCATCGCATTTCGAGACCGAGGTTTCCAAAAGTTCATTGGCTTCGTCTTCGCGCAGCGGTCGGGAAATTACGGCGAGCAGATCAGAAACATTATATGTTTCCTTTTGCTGTAGATAGACTTTAATCATTTTTTCAGAGTCTTTTTTCCCGAGTTTTTTCTTCAATTCTTCACAAAGATATTTTACGTTATGCATAGAACCTTCCCCAACACTAATCTTCCGGATTTTATAGAGATATCTCCTTGAAGCTCTAAGTGCAATCGCAACTCTTGACAGTCCATACAGAATACTTGAATCAACTATTGAGATGTATCCCCGCATCAACTGGTTGGCAACTTTTTGAGGAATCGGAATTATCTTATTAAAGTCAACCGGGTTTTGGGGGCTGTCTTTTTTAAGGCATGCCCCAAACAGAATGTCAACAAGTTTTTTATTTGATAACTTTACACCAGTTAATTGAAGGGCTGTTTGCAAACAATGTACATCGGCACGACCATCAATATATAGCTGGGCACAGTACCTCGCAACTTCTCTCTTCATCTTTTTTGTTGATTTTTTCACCAGCAATTCCATCTCGTCATCAAAAAAATATCTCGGATGACGCGCAGATGCTTTTAGGCATAAAATCGGATCGACAATTAAAGGCGAGGGATTAAAATCTAAATACCATTCGAGATAATTGGTTTCTTTCCCTACAACATAAATACTTTTTCCGATTCTATTTATAAATCTTTTGGATATGTTTTGACCCATCTTTTTCATAGCCTTGAGCAGCTCCATGGCGGAAAAGATATACTTCCCAACCAGTATTTGTCCGCGAAGTTCGCGCCATTCTTTTTTTGTGGGAACAACCTTGGTCAGCTCTACAATATAAAAAAAGGTATCAACCGAAGCTTTCCGCAAAGCCACTTTTTTGGCCATTCTTATTTCGCTTGTTGTGAGTCCCCTTCCTTCCGTTTCGGCTACTTCCAGGGCCTTTCTTATTTCGCCCTGACCTAAATATAAGTCGACTAATTCCTTGGCTGCCGTCTTTTTTTTCACCTTGTTCCTCCTTGTTTATAGATTTTAAAGAACTTCTTGCCTATTTTTTGATTTTTGTTTTAACAAGGAATTATATTATAAAGTAGAATACTAGTCAATGATTAGGTCGTTTTTATTAAGATTAATTTATTATTTGACTTATTTTAGGCACTATACTATACTTATTTTGTTGACCCTTTTGTCGACAATTATAAAAATATGCTCGAAAGAGACCTGGAAAAATTGGGGCTAGACGACAAAGAAGCTAAAATATATTTAGCGCTTTTAGAGTTAGGGGAAGCTAATATCCAACAAATTGCCAAAAAATCAGGAGTCAAAAGAACGACTGTTTATGACATTATTGAGTCCTTGAAAGAAAAGGGGCTTTTGAGTTCAGCGACACGGCACAAAAAAATTACCTATTCCGCCGAAGATCCGAGAACGCTGGAGGAAAAATTAGACGAAAGAAAAAATACCCTAAAAAGGATTATGCCAGAACTGCTTTCCATCGCCAATGCGATGGATAAAAAACCAAAAATAAGATTCTTTGAAGGATCAGAGGGGATAAAAGAGGTTTATAAAGATACGTTAAAATACCCCTCTAGCGAACTTTTGGCTTGGGTTTCCGATGAAGCAGTAACTGTTTTTGATAAGGATTTTTTGGAGGGATATTACTTACCAAAAAGAATTGAAAAAAAGATATGGGTCAGAGCGATTGGCACAGAGAGCACGGAGATGAAAAACTATAAAAATTTAGATGAGAAGTCTTTACGCAAAACTAAGATCATCTCTGCCAATCAATTTCCCATCCATGTTGAAATCAATCTTTATGGAAAAAATAAAATCGCCGTCATGTCTTTTTCCGAAAAAATCGGCCTCATCGTCGAAAGTCAAAAGATTTTCACCACCCTCAAAAGCATATTCGAAATGAACTGGAATTCAATTGCCTAAATTTTAAAAATATAAAATAATAGATCCTTCAGCCTACAAAATTTCCACAAAATTCAAGCGAGCGAGCGTTAAGAAAGTTCCTTGATTCCGCCTCGGAAGCAGCCGGAACTTTTAGCTCGCAAGTGCATAATTTTGTCGGAAATTTTGTCTGGCTGAGAGTTCTTTTTGTTACTTTTTCTTGCGGAAAGAAAAAGTAAGGGGCTGTAATTGCCTAAAACACTCCTTTACGCTAGAATAAATTTATGAACAAGAGAATCTTTTCCGGCGTGCAGCCGAGCGGAAACCTGCATATTGGCAACTATTTGGGAGCCATCAAAAACTGGGTCAAACTCCAAGAGGAATATGATTCGATTTTTTGCGTGGTAGACCTGCATGCCATCACCGTTCCGCAAAATCCAGAGGAACTGCGAAAAAAGACCCTTGAAGTTGCTAAAGTTTATCTGGCCGCCGGCATTGATCCGGAAAAATGTTCGATTTTCATCCAATCGCATGTTCCGGAGCACGCGGAGCTGGCTTGGATTTTGAATACGATTACCAAGGTTGCGGAACTGGAAAGAATGACTCAATTCAAAGACAAAACTCAAAAGAATATCGAAGGCACAGCTGTCGGACTTTTTGATTATCCTGTTCTCATGGCTTCCGACATCTTGCTTTACGACACCGACCTGGTACCAGTAGGCAAAGACCAGGTCCAGCATATTGAACTGACCAGGACTTTAGCCAACAGATTCAACAAAAAATTCGGCGAGACTTTCATAATTCCCAAGCCATACACCACAGAAGTGAGCCAGAGTATTATGGGGCTCGACGACCCTTCTAAAAAAATGTCGAAATCAGCGAGCTCTGAATACAATTACATTTCCCTTACCGACAACGCTGAAACCGTCCGCCGGAAAATAAAAAAGGCGGTGACTGACAGTGGAACGGAAATAGTTTACCGAGATGATAAGCCGGCTTTGAAAAATTTGATCAATATTTATTCCCTCCTTTCCGAAAAATCCACCAAAGATATTGAAAAGCTGTACACAGGCAAGGGCTATGCAGATTTTAAGCAAGATTTGGCAGAGGTTATTATTGCCTTTTTAAAGCCTTTCCAAGAAAGGTTGGGGGATCTGTCTGATGAAAAAGTTCTGGAAATCTTGAAAGCTGGCGCGGAAAAAGTCCGCCCGTTAGCAAAGAAGAAGCTAGAGGAAGTGAAAAAAAAGGTGGGTTTTATATTGTAAAAATTTTTAAACTACCATCGAGCATGTAAAATATGCTACTACAAATTGAAGCTTTTGAGCGTTAAGAAATTTTTAGGTCCGCCTCGGGGCAACCAAAAATTTTAGTGAAAAAGCTGAAAATTTGTTAGCATGTTTTGCCTGCTCGGACTTTTCTTTGTAACTTTCTTTTCCTAGAAAAGAAAGTTAGATCAGTACTTGCGGAAAGAAAAAGTAAGGAAAAGTTATGCTAAAAGAAAAATTTAAAAAACTTAATTCCAAGTTTGAGCCCTATTATCTTTGGCTCATTTTAATTTTAGCTGCCGTCCTGCGCTTGCGCAATCTGGCCTATCGAGATTTTTGGTATGACGAAGCCTTCACTGGCGTCGCCGTCAAGGAAAAATTTAGCGATATGATCCAAATGATCATTAATGACGTCCACCCGCCACTCTATTACGCGTCTTTAAAATTGTTCGCTTCTTTTTTCGATTATAGCGTTTATGGTATCCGCTTATTTTCAGCTATTTTCGGCATTCTAGCTGTCTGGGCAGCCTATCTCTTCGCCAAAGAACTATGTGGCAAGCGAGCTGGGCTCTTCGCCGGATTTATAACCGCCATCGCGCCTTTTGCTATTCAGTATTCCCAAGAAGCACGCATGTACACCATGCTTTCATTCTTTCTTTTGATTTCTGCCTATTTTTTTCTAAGAGCGCTTAAAAATAACTCGACCAAAAACTATGTCTTTTGGGGAATTTTTCTGGGCCTAGCTTGCCTTACCCATTATATGGGCGTAGTTTTTTCCGCGACTTTCTATTTAGCCTATTTGGTTTGGAATATTTTTGAAGAAGAAGAAACGAACAAAAAGTTTGATTTGAGGTCCCTGAAAAAATTTATACCTAACAAGAGCGTACTCATTGGATATTTTTTTGCTTTTTTAGTATTTTCATTTTGGGTAAAAAGATTTTATTATCACATGATGGACTTGGGTGACAATTTACATTGGGTGCGTCCGGCCAATCTGGGCGATGTTTTCTGGAGCGTGCAGATGTTTCTTTTCGGAACACCAGTCGGGGAAATGTCTTCCGGTATGCCAAACCCTAACACTTTTTATATAATTTCTCAGACCTCAGTTTTGAGCGGGCTGACAATTTTGTTTACCGCGATTATAATCTTTTTATTTTTCAGAGATCGTAAAAAAACCGCCACATTGCTTGTCTTTTCTTTCGGCTTCATCGGCATCGTCTATATAATGTCCTTATTTAACGAGCAATATTTTGTCGCCCGCTATCTGATGCCAGCCGCGTATTTTATTTATATTTTGTTAGGCGTTTGGCTTTCTCAAGTTCACTGGCGCTATGTGGCTTCAGCGCTGGCTCTTTATGGAATCTTACTGGCCTTTGTCACTCATCTCGGTTTTTCCACTGGCTGGAATATTTTGCAAAAAAATACCGCTAAATACAAAGATAGTGATTTTTATATCACGACCTCTTTTGACTATGTGATTGCTAAATATTATTTGGGCGCGGATAGACTGACTTTGTATAATCTTGATTGGCCAGCATATAACCCCAGTTATTGGGCAGCTATCGGCCCCAGCCTCAAACGCGCCGAAAGTTTTAATACGATTTTGAATGATCCCAACGCTTTGATAATTTCCAATATGCCGCTCAACAAAAAAACCAGCACCGATCCAACTTTCGATGCCAAAAAGTTTAAGCTGGTTGATTATTACAATAATATTTTTGTTTACAAAATAGACCCGGGATCTTCCAACCCTTGACAATTTGGTTTTTATTGACCATAGTTGGTACAAAGAAGAGACTTACTTATCAATTTTTCAAAAGGCTTTCCAAGAAAGCCGGAAAGGAGGCAGTTCTTGAACAATAACGAGAAGTATATAGGAGAAAAGATTGAGTATAAAAAGATCTTTGAAAGAGGTCGGCCAGTTTTGAATAAGAACGGCGTATCATACCTAAAACCAAAACGCTTGAAAGCAAGTACCCCCAGACACACCAGCTATAAGGATAACTCCGTGAGTATGGTGCAGGAAGCAAGGGCTTCATCCATCCAGACTGAGCCTGAAATAGTTTCAAAGCCCATCGGAATGATTAAATCTTTTTTTGCTCAAATTAAATTGCTTCTATGGGGATTTTAAAACGAGGCTATCCAGCGTATTGTGGATGCCTCGTTATTTATTGTCGAACAAAGCGAGAGAAATAGACGCCACTGACGGACATTTCCGAGCGAGTGCTGACAACAAATTTTGTTTTATAATTCCACTATTAATCTAAACTTTCAACATTTACCCCAAAGCTCCAATCAACATCTGAATGGGCATGCAGTAATTGGCTGAGATATTTTTTGAGTTCATCATATTTTTCTTGTGTTTGCGCTTCGAATTTTATAGTCAGATAGGGACCATTTTGGGAATAGCGCACTACAAACATTGAGTCAGGTAGGTCAAGACGCACACCATCACCAGCTCTCTCGTCATCAATTATTTCGGCCTGCGGATAGTCTTTTTTTAGAATCTCACTAATTTTTGCGATAAAATGAGCTTTTTTATCATCCGCACATCCAATTTTTATCTCCGGGCTGGAAATATATTTCGGAAGATAATCAACAACTTCTGACAGCGATTTGCCTGATTTGGCCAAATAGCTTAATAAACGAAATGTCGAATAAACTCCATCATCATGATTATAGAAGTCCGCTGAAAAAAAGAAGTGACCTGAAAGCTCACCAATAAAGGCGGCTTTCACTTCCTGGTTTTTCTTTTTCAAAAAGGAATGCCCGGTTCGCCACATAAACGGTACACCGCCGCTTTTTTTAATCGTGTCTTCGACCACTTTTGAGCAAAGCGTGTTATACATTATTTTTTCTCCAGGATGATCGGCCAAAACATCAGCCGCGAATATGGCCACTAATACATCATTCCAGATTATTCCCCCTTTGTCATCGACAATACCGACTCGATCTCCGTCTGCATCGTAAGAAAAACCGACGTCCGCCCTCTCTTCCAGAACTTTTGCTCGCAATCTTTCTGCCACGAATACTTCTGTCGGATCAGGCGTACCCAAAGGAAAAGCGGGGTCAATTTTGCAATTGCTTTCCACAACCTCGCAACCAGCCTGACGCAAAAATTCCGGCACAATGGCTCCAGCTGTCGAATTTCCCGGGTCAACAACTACCTTAAATTTTTTGCCCAGCGGAATGCGCTTAGATATGTCGTTAAAATAATCTTGTGAAATATTTTTCTTTTCAATAATTCCTTCTTTTTCACCCTGTTCATAATCTTCATTTTCTACCATTTTGCGTAATTCCTGAATTCCATCACTCACCATAGTTTCCGAAAAATCATTGGCAAATTTGAACCCATTATATTCCGCCGGATTATGTGAAGCAGTGACATACGCTCCCCCCTTTGCATTTAAAAAATATTGCGCCCAATAAAAAGTTCCGACTAAAGTCATGCCGATATCAACAACATCGATTCCTGCCCAAGATAAGCCTCTGATTAAAAATTGACTGTATTCCTCGCTAGTTGACCGACAATCCCTGCCAACAATGGCCCTGGAAATGCCATGCCGCTTCAAATAAGTTCCGTGTGCTTTCCCTAAATGTTCAACTATTTCGGGATTTAAATCTTTATCGACTACACCCCTAAGATCATAGCCCCGAAACATATTTGGATTTACTTGCATAATATTTCTTTAATTTTTACTTCTCTATTTTACCATCCTGGCCAAAAGCCTTCAAGCTATTGATAAAAGCCTTTAGATGCTATAAACTTCAAATATTGTTTAAGTAAAAAAACTCATGAAAATTGGTATTGTAGGTCTGCCAAATGTTGGAAAATCCACATTATTCAAGGCTCTGACCAAAACTCAAGTGGATATTAGCAATTATCCCTTTTGCACCATCGAACCCAACGTTGGCATTGTTAAAGTTCCCGACGAGCGGCTGGAAAAGTTAGCGGCTATGTCGCACTCGGCTAAAATTATTCCAGCCATTGTGGAATTTGTGGACATTGCTGGCATCGTGAAAGGCGCGTCCGTTGGCGAAGGCTTGGGCAATAAATTTCTGGCCAACATTCGCGAGGTCGATGCTATCGCCCAAGTGGTGCGGGTTTTTGAAAATACCAATATCACTCACGTGCATAACAAAATTGATCCGGAACATGATATTGAAATTATCAACACTGAATTGATTCTGGCCGATCTCGAAACAGTGCAAAAAGTAAAAGTGCGTTTGGAAAAAGACGCACGCGGCAACAAAAAGGGCGCGACCGAACAATTGGTTGTTACGGAAAAAATAAAAACAGCCCTGGAAGCTGGAAATTTGGCGAACACCGTGAAACTGGATCTGGAAGACGAAAACACTAAAACAATTGTGCGTGAACTTTCACTTCTGACTATGAAACCATTTTTATTCATTTACAACGTAGCTGACACTAAAGAAAAACTACCCGATAATTTAGAGAAGTTGCCACATATCAAGCTAGACATCAAAATTGAAGAGGAATTGCTCGAAATGTCGCCAGAAGAAGCCGCCGAACTGGGAATCGAATCAAGCATTGATCAACTGATTATTGAAGCTTACAAGTTGCTCGGCCTCATTACATTTCTTACCACTGGCGAAGACGAAACCCGCGCCTGGACCATCCAAAAAGGCTGGACCGCTCCCTTGGCCGGCACCGCCATTCACAATGACTTCAAAGACAAATTCATCCGCGCCGAAGTCATCCAATGGAACAAACTTCTCGAAGCTGGATCTTGGGGCAAAGCCCGCGAACTCGGCACGCTCCGCACCGAAGGCAAAGATTATATCGTTCAGGACGGCGACGTTATAGAATTTAAAATTTGATAATTGATTAAAAAACTTAGATGGATCGTAGGCTCGTCTATATTTTTCTAGCCTGGCTTGCTGGGCTTTTGATTATCGGATTTTTCAGTTTGTCTTTGTCTTCTTTTTCCCCTGATTCCGAACGTTACGTCAAAGACCCGCCATTCTATCGTTGGGATTCAAATTGGTATATTTCCATTGCAGACAGCGGGTATTCTTTTTCGCCTGAAACAAACTCGAATATTGCTTTTTTTCCTTTGTACCCAGCGCTTATACGCATTAGCCATGAACTGACTGGCCTTCGTATGAGCTGGGTCGGGTTTTATCTGAGCATCACATTCGCGCTGGGCGCATTTCTTATGCTCTATCGTTTGCTATTATTGGATTATGCAAAAAGCCAGAGCCGAAAGATCGTCATTTTTTGGATCTTGTTTCCTTTTTCATATTTTCTGATTTCCGTCTATACCGAATCGCTCTTTATTTTTTTGGCTGTGGCGAGCTTATATTTCGCGCGGGAGAAAAGATGGCTAGCCGCTTCAATTATGGCGGCACTGGCTGTCCTCTCGCGCCCCTATGGAATTTTTTTATTGCCCGTCCTGATTTGGGAATATTTTTCAGATGAAAAATTTTCTTTTGCCGCTCTGCGCCAAAAAAGTTTTTGGCTGGTTAGCCTGATCCCCTTGGCCGCTTTTCTGCTGTTCATCATTTATAATAAATTGCGCTTCAATGAACCCTTCGCGTTTTTACTGGCCCAGCAAAATTGGGGAAGGATAACCGCTTCTCCCCTGCCCGTATTTTTCTCTTATGCGCGCGAAGTATTAAAATCGTCCACTTACACTATTCAGAATTTGCATTTCGCCGTCGATTTTGGGGCAATTTTGTTTGCGCTGACGGCCCTATATCTTTCCTTGAAGAGATCGATCCGCCCCTCTTATATTTTACTAAGCGTCCTGTTGATCGCACCAGCCCTGTTGAGCGGAACATTCACAAGTATCCACCGTTATGTTCTGGCCGCATTCCCCCTTTTCATCGCGCCAGCTCTGGCGTTGGAAAAAAATAGTTGGCTTTTCGGCGGGTATTGCTTTCTATCTTTTTTATTGCTTCTTTATTTTGCCAGTCTTTTTGTCCGCTGGGCACCTATTTTTTAAAGTATTGGCCATCGCTTGACTCTTTTCTCATGGCTTGCTAAACTAACTTTACAACTTAGAAAGCCCAATGATTCTGTCGCCCTGATCTCAATAGGGATAGCAGGATACAAATCCGCAAGGAAAGGCTTTCTTTAGCGGTTTTAAATTTATTAACTAATTAAACAATTGCATGCAATACGAACTATTTTATCTGGTCGGCGCTTCAAAAGAGGCAGATCTTCCCAAAATTAAAGCTGAGATAGCGGAATTTGTCACTTCTTCCGGCGCTGTTTTCGAGGAAAAACAAGTGGTCGAAAAAAGAAAAATGGCATATGAAATCCAGCGTGAAAATCGCGGTTTTTATGTCGCACAAAGATTCAATCTGGAAGATGCGGAGAAAATTCAATCAATCACCCGCAAACTTAACCTTTATGCCGGCATCCTGAGATCACTGATTGTCCGCACTGACGAACTGCCAGAACTAACTTCCCGAGAAGAAAGAGAGACAAAAAGTAAGGCCGAACCAAAATTTGAAGCTAAAAAACCCCTGACCGGGCAGGCTATCCGTCCTGAAAGCGAGGATAAACCCAAAGAAATTGTTCCGACTAAAGTGAAAAAAGAAGAAAAAGCAGAAACCATAGACAAAACACCCGAAGAAAAGAAATTGGATGAAGCAGACATTGATAAAAAACTTGAAGAAATTTTAAACATTTAATCATAAAACATGAAACATATAACATGAAACGAGATTGTTGCATGTTGTATGCTATATGTTACATGAACTATGAACGTAAACAAGGTGCTCTTAGTCGGACGCTTAACCCGCGATCCGGAAATAAGAAACACTCCTTCCGGGCAAACCGTCGCTTCAATCAGTATGGCCACTAATCGTTTTTGGAAAGACAAAAACGGACAAAGGCAGGACAAGACCGAATTTCATAATGTCGTTCTTTGGGGAAGATTGGCTGAGATTGCCGGCCAATATTTGACTAAGGGGCAAGAAGCCTATATCGAAGGCCGCATGGAAACACGGAAATACACCGCCAAAGACGGTACTGAAAGGCGTACAACCGAGGTTATCGCGGAAAATATGCAGCTTGGCAGCCGGCCTCAAGGCTCAGCTCCAAGGCCAACCGGAACATATAATGCCCCTCAGGCTCCATCAACTCAGCAAACATCCCAAAGACCAGCCGAGGAAGAAATTCCTACTATCAATCTTGATGAGGAACAAGATGAAGTAAAAATTGAAGACGTCCCCTTTTAAACCCTAAAAAAACTAAATTCATATGTATAACACTAACGATACGGCCAAAACAGAAAAGAAAACTTGTTTCTTTTGCGAAGCCAAAATGGACAAACTTGATTATAAAGACGCTTATCTTTTGCGCCGCTTTATGAATTCTCAGGGCAAGATTTATCCCCCAAAAAGACATGGGACTTGCACTCGGCATCAAAGAACGCTGGCCAACGCGATAAAAAAAGCCCGCGTTATGGCATTGGTGCCCTTCGTCGTCAAATAAATGTTGAATCTAAGTGATATAAAATCAGGCAAAAATATTGTTCTGGATGAGCTTCCTTATGCAGTCCTTTACCATGAACATTCAAAAACTGGCCGCGCCGGTTCGGTTTTGCGTACCCGCATTAAAAATCTGGCCACGGGCGCAGTTCTGGAAAAAACCTTCCAGGGAGCTGATCAAGTAGAGGAGGCGGACGTCACTAAAGGCAAGGCGCAATTTCTCTACAAGGAGGGAACCGCTTACGCATTCATGGATAACGAGTCCTACGAACAATTTACGCTTCCAGCGGAGGCCCTGGGAAACGCCGTAAGCTATCTGATCGAAGGTACAGAAATAGTTGTTCTCTACTTCAATAGCAATCCGATCAACATTGAACTGCCGATCAAAATGAAACTTCGGGTTACTGAAGCTCCTCCCGGAATAAAAGGCAACACAGTTTCCACGGGCGGTAAAATGGTAACCTTGGAAACCGGATTAAAAATCTCCACTCCGCTCTTTGTGAATGAGGGCGATGAAATTATTATCAATACCGAAAAAGGAGAATATGTAAGCCGAGCATAGTTCATAAAACATGCAACAAGCCCAGAAAAAAATATTTTTGAGATAAAAAAATAAAAATCCCCCAAGGGATTTTTATTTTGTTTCATGTTACATGCTTCATGCTACATGTTCTATGACTAGAACAAACCCATATTGCCGAACAAAGTGATCGTCAGCATGGGTGTCAGCGCGATCAGGAATGCGAAAGCTATTTCTTCCGCTTCCTTGATCTCTAGCTCCCTTCGCTCGCAGTCCGGGCAACCCGGCTCTCCGCATTTTTGTACTTCTTCCATATTTTTGTTTTTCCCCCAAGTTAAAGGGTTTTTTAATAATTATTAGCGAATAAAAAGAAAAAACGGGGTAAAATCACCCGTTTTTTACTACACATCTATTATACACCCAAAATAGGCTTTTGTCAAATGCTAAGCCCCAGAATCTCTGGATTTGTCTTTAATGCCTTTCGTGATCGCCGCGGCTACTTTGGGATTATCTTTGACAAAAGCTTTGGCGGTCTCGCGTCCGACGCCCAATTTAGTGTCTTCAAAAAGATATGAATTTCCGGATTTTTTGACTACCTCATATTTCACGCCTGTATCCAATAAATCTCCTGCTTGAGAAATTCCTTCATTATACATAATATCGAATTCGGTGGTTTTGAATGGCGGAGCCACTTTGTTTTTGACTATTTTCGCTTTGACTCGGTTGCCGACCACGTCTTCGCCTTTTTTGATCTGCGCCGCTCTCCTCACTTCAATGCGCACCGATGAATAAAACTTAAGGGCTTGCCCGCCAGTTGTCGTTTCCGGATTGCCAAACATCACTCCGATTTTCATCCTGAGCTGATTGATAAAAATGACCACTGTATTGGATCTGGCAATGATCGCTGTGAGCTTTCTGAGAGCTTGCGACATAAGCCTGGCTTGACGGCCCATATGCGAATCTCCCATTTCTCCTTCGATTTCCGCTTTCGGCACCAAGGCCGCTACGGAATCAATCACAATCACATCAATTGCGTTCGAGCGCACCAGGGTTTCTACGATATCCAAGGCCTGTTCTCCATTGTCCGGCTGAGATATCAGAAGGTCATTGATTTTTACTCCGATTTTTTTGGCGTATTCCGGATCCAACGCGTGTTCAGCATCAATAAAAGCTGCTGTGCCGCCAACTTTTTGAGCGTTGGCGATAATATGTAGAGTCAAAGTGGTCTTTCCAGATGACTCAGGGCCGTAAACTTCGATTACTCTGCCACGCGGCACTCCGCCTATACCCAAAGCTAGATCTAAAGAAATTGATCCGGTCGGGATCGCTTCCACGTCGACCTTTTTTATATCCCCCAGCTTCATCAGCATGCCTTCGCCGAATTTCTCCTTAATTTCGTCAACGACATGATCGACGCTGGTCTGCTTGGTTGTCGCCGCTTCTTTTTTTTCATCAGTCATAAGTTTTCACTAAAATAAATTAATATCTCCTTAACAGTGATAGTATATCACCACTTCTCAACCTCCACAATCCTAAGTTATCCACAGGCCTAATACTTCGTATCTGAAGTGAAAGTTACCCCGCGAACAGCGCCGGCGCTGTCTCCCAGGGCCCCAATATCTTTACTATTAAACTTGACGAAAGTGGCATTCGCCTTGCCCGAATTTATCATTATCTTGCTGTCTGCCTGGAAGGATTGGATAGCCCCTGTTAGCATCGTACCGCTAAAAACCAAATTGCCGTCAACCTCCACGCTTACCCAGACAGGACCCGGGTCGACTCGCACTTCCATTCCCAATCCTTTTTGAGCTGAGGCTTCTTGGTTTTGCGCGGCATCCGGCGCCGGCTGATTATCGTCTTTATTTTCTTGTTGGTCTGATTGCACCGTCAATGTTTCAATGGCTTCCTTGTTAAATTTGTTGACGGCTTTGATGTTTATAATATTTGTGCCGGACTGCACCGTAACACTTTCTCTGAATTTTCCGTCGTCCGCGACCAAAATCGGCTGGCCATTCAAAAAGAGTCCGGCGTCCCTGTCTGTTATGCCTTCCACTGTCACCGAATTTCCGCTAGTCGCGTAATTTTTGTCGGGGCTAAGAATTACCAGTCTCGGCGTGCTCGCGAAAGCGCCGATCTCTTTGTATAAATAAAAAAATCCCCCGATAACCAAGAGCGCGACCAAGCTGATTGCTATAACCCTGGGAGTGAATACAAACGAGGAAACATTGATTGTTTCTCTGCTGGCTAGTTGATTTTTTTTCCCATTGTCCTTGCGCTTGTCTAGATTCTTTTTTATTTCATTCTCTTTTTCATATAACCGAACCAGTATTCTTTCATCGACACCCAAAAATTCAGCGTAACTGCGTAGAAAACCGCGTACATAAACATCCACCGGCAACTTGTCGTAGGTTCCTTCCTCCAAATATTCCAGATATTTAACCTGAATTCTGGTATTGCGAGAAACTTCCCCCAAACTCATCCTGCGTTCACTTCTGAGTTTTTTGAGCTTTTCCCCTAAGGTAAGAGTACCGACACTTTTTTTTGTGAAACTTTTCATCATAACGCGGACAAAATAAAAAAACCAATTACAAAAATACAATGACGCTGACTATGTGTTTTTTATTTTTGTTTCGGTTTCGGTTTTGGTTTTTTACATCTGCCATTTGTCTCTGACTGTCTGATCAGTTATGACATGGTCATAATTGATGGCCTCTTGGGGTGTGTCCTTAGCGGCATAAACTTCACGCGGTTTTGCTCCATCAGACGGACCGATCACGCCATTATCTTCCAAAATATCCAGCAGTCTCGCTGCGCGCGAATAGCCCACCCGCAACCGGCGCTGCAGAAGAGAGGCTGAGGCTTTGCCTGCCCGCGTGACTTCTTCTTTGGCAGACTCGTACAAATCATCGTCTTGCCCGCTCTTGCTTGTGTCTTTAAAATCCAGTGTTCCTCCCTGAGTTGGACCGGTTATGTTTTCTCCTAGATCCTCTCCGCGTTCATACTTTTGATCATTGATAAATTTAACCACTTTTTTCGCTTCTGCCTCACTTACAAAAACGCCTTGGACCCGCTTTGGCTTCGGCGAACTCGCCGAAAGATAGAGCATATCACCATTACCCAATAATTTTTCCGCTCCCGCCATATCCAAAATAGTCCTTGAATCGATTTGCGTTGCTACTTGAAAAGCCACCCTAGTGGTGATATTTGCCTTAATCAAGCCAGTAATGACTTCCACAGACGGCCGCTGCGTGGAAACAATCAGGTGAATGCCGACTGCACGGGCCATTTGAGCCAATCTGACAATCGCACCTTCCACATCTTTCCCGTGACTTCCCATCAAGTCGGCCAATTCATCCACCACGATCACGATGTATGGCAATTTTTGAAATTCTTCCTCAATAGTTTCTCCGGTTTCCGTGTCAGTATATTTTTTAGTTTTTCCGCTGCGCACTTTTTCATTATAAGAAGCAATATCCCGGGAGCCGCTGTCTTGCAGTAGCCGGTATCGTTTTTCCATTTCACTGACCGCCCAGCGGAGAGCGCTCAAAACTTTTCCATTTTCCACAATCACGTCGCTTAAGAGGTGTGGAATATGATTGTATAGGGAAAGTTCTACGCGCTTCGGGTCAACCATGATAAATTTTAAATCTTCGGGCGAATTTTGATACAGCAGAGTCAGAATAATCGAATTGATGCCCACCGATTTTCCGGTGCCCGTGGCTCCCGCAATCATGAGGTGGGGCATTTTATCCAGATTGCCAAAAATATAATTACCACTCACGTCTTCTCCCAATACTACGGTCAAATTGGATTTTCTGAATTTGAAATCAGCGCTTTCCAGAATATTGCGCAATCTAACAATAGCAGCAACCTTATTCGGCACTTCGATTCCGATCAATGATTTCCCCGGAATCGGCGCTTCAATCCTGATCGGATGCGCCGCCAGAGCCAAAGCCAGATCATTTTGAAGTGACAGAATACGCGAAACTTTCACGCCAACCGCCGGCCGGAAACTATACTGCGTGACAGCCGGTCCGGTTTTTATTTCCGCCCTTTCCACTTCAATACCAAAATTGCGCAATGTTTTTTCAATAATTTCGGCATTTTTTTCTACATCGCCCCCCTTAGCATCTCCAGAACTTTCTTCCAAAAGCTCCAATGGTGGAAATTCCCAATCCGCATCATCCGAGACCTGAGCGAGCGCTTTGTCTTTTCTTTTGACAGTATTTTTAACCGAGAATTCTTTGTGCGAAATTCCGGTCATCAGTTTCTCATCTACAAATTGGTCCGGGCCTTCAACAAATTCTATTCTGCCGATATTAGAATCCGGGTCTTCTTTTTCTGCCGGCGTTGTCGCATCAATTTGTTTGTTTTCTTCAACTTTTTCCACATCCACGCTTGCATCTTCAACAAACTCAACTCCTTCTCCAGTTGGCTTGTTCTTTTCAAACATTTTTTCTACAAAATGGATGATGGAAAAATTGAAGGCTACGATAATACCAATCAAAAAGAAAGCAATGATAGCCACCAGGGCGCCGGCCGAGCCCAGAAGCTTGACGGCCAGATACGCGACCGCGTAGCCGGCATAACCGCCGCCTATTCCGTCGCCCGCCGCCTGAAGCATCTTATCAGCATCAAAAAACCAGTGAAAAAATCCGGTGATACTTAAAAGCGTCAAAGCTAGACCAACTATTTTACTGATATAAAATGAGGTTTCTTTGCGAAGCAGGAGCACCCAGCAGGCCATAACCAAAAAAACCGGAGAAACAAATTTAGCCCAACCAATCAAGGCGCCGGCTATTTTTTCGTCCAAAAATTGACCAACGACTCCGGCCATATTAAAAAACCCCAGGAGCATCACAGCTGCCATGGCAAACAAAAAAACCGCTACAATACTTCTTTTGGCGTCAGAAGCTATGCTTTTTTTCGGTTTTTTCTCCTCTTCCACTGGAGATTCTCCATTGTTTTTTTCAGATTTCTTTTTGCGCCCCATATATTAGTATACTAACATAAATTACAAAAACCAAAAAGCGGAACAATTCCGCTATTTGGACATCCGATGCCTTTGAAACTAAAAACCAGGAACTATAAATTAAGAACTACTTAAACCTAGCCCAGCCGAAAATATCTGAGAAGTTTTTGATGATGATCTGAATGATATTTTCTTTGTTTTTCGGAGTCAGCAGGGCGAAATCGGAAGAAACAGCGACATTGTCGGACGGATCCACTGATTTAACCTTGAAATAATAGACAGTTCCAGGCTTGAAAATCGTGACGACTGCCACATGCGAAGTCGAATAGACACTATTGATCTTGACTTCTTTTTGCTCTCCGGAATTTCCCTCCTTGTAAATAAACAGGGTGTTGGCTGGTTCATCAGTGATCCAAGAAACAATGGTTTGGACTTTGTCGTTTTGGGCGAGCGCGCTGTCGGTGCGCACCTGGTCGATTTTCGGCGGCGCGCTATCCTTGCCGGTGGTAAAATTCGGTCCAGCCTGGGTTGTTTCATTGCCGTCTTGGTCTCTGACTTTGATCGAGGTGGTGAAATCGATGCCGGAGTCCAAATTTTTAATTTCAACAGCATGTTTGGTTTCCAGGTCCGGCTTGCCTTGGCTGCCCGTGTTTTCTTGATCTTTAGCAGCAATGTAGGTCACCAGCGCATCCGTCGGAACATTAGTGATGAAGGTGATAATCACGCCGTGCTCGGTTACATCGGCAGTTTTGACACTAGTAATTTCTGGCGGCGATTTGGGAGTGAAAGAGTTGTCGCCGGAAGCGTAGACATTGTTATCCTGATCCTTGCCTTTGACCATAAAGTGGTATTCCGTGTTTTGCTTGAGCCCGGAGATGGAGACTTCGTGGTCAGTGGCGTAAGTGGATGATTCCTTAACTTCTCCATAGGAAGTTGTTTCTCCATATTCCACAACGGAGGTGGTTTTGGCTGAGGTTTCCCAGGTAATGGTGATTTCCCCCAGTTTGGTGGAAACAGCTTTTATGGAGGAGATATTGGAGGTGGCTTTGGTGGTAAAAGTTTGTTCGTCAGATTTTGCTATGTTGCCAGAAGCGTCGATGGAACTGGCGATAAAATAGTATTTAGTTCCAGGTATCAAGCTATTTACTATCACTTCGTGCGCAGTAACATAGTTGGCCGGATCGGAATTAACGTCATAATTTGAAGCCCCATTGTCATAAGTTTCACTTTTGATTCCGAAGGAAACCATGCTGTTGCTGTTTTCGTCCGTATCCCACTTCACCGTGACGGATTCTCCGGTAATGGCGGAAGTGGCAACACTTGAAATCACTGGGGCGATGGAATCAACCAATTCTCCGACTTGGGAAGCGGTATAGAGTTGTTCTTTGGTAGTGAAAGTGATGTCGGTTGAGGTAAAGCTAATACTGCCAGTTGAGGAATCCGTCACTTTGGTTTTGAGATGATAAAGAGTGTTGGCAGTCAGACTGGAAAGATGGAAAGAGTGGGTGCGGGTAGGAGTTAAAATCTCGCTGTAACCGGTGCAAGTGTCCATATCGGTGATTTCCGTTTCGCTGTAACACAGTTTGGAAGTGGCTGGGGTGTTGGTAGTTGGGATATTAATGATCGCTTCGGTATCCGAGTATTGAGTCACGGTGGGATTCCCTGGATCAGTAAGATCCGGATGATCGGTTTGGATTTCGAGTGTAGTGAAAGTAACTCCATCCGCGGAAGTATAGCTTTGGGTAACGCTGTTTCTATCCGGAAATTCATCAGAGACTTTGGTTTTAATGTAGTAAGTGGTGTTAGGAGTAAGACTGGTTAAATGGTAGGCGTGAGTCTTGGTTGGAGTGTCGATTTCTTGATGATCGGTGCAAGTGTCCAAATTGGATATTTCCGATTCACCCCAGCAGAGCTTGGAAGTGGAAGTGGCGTTAGTGGTCGGCAGAGTCACGATCGCTTCGGTATCCGAGTACTGGGTGACAGTTGGATTCCCGGGGTTAGTGAGGACGGGATGGTTGGTTTGTTTGGAAAGAGTAGCGAGATGCTGAGTGTCATCATCCTGCTGGGTAATGGTGGTATTCAAATTATCGTGGCAGGTGATCCGGTAGTAGTAATCCGTGGAAAGAATAAGCCCAGTGAGACTGATGGAATGGTTTTTTCCAAAGTTTTCATTGGCAGCATAATTTTCTTCGTGATAGATAAGCGGGTTTTCATAAATATTTTTGGCAGTCGTAGCTTCCAGAAGACACAGGGCTATTTGGTCAGTAGTGAAGTCGACTACGGCGTTTTCATCGGTGATAAGTGAATTTTCAATGTTTTCGATCGTAGTAAACGGATCGTGCTGATCAATCTGAGTTTTTTTAGTCGTGAAAGTCACACCATCAGAGGAAGTAAAATTGAAAGTTAGCGGCGTCTCGGAATCGGTTACCGTGGTTTTCACATAATAGGTATCGTTGGGCGTCAGATTATTAATTTTGTAATAATGGGTTTTGGTGGCAGTATCAATTGTATCAAAGTTGGCGCCACAATTATTCATATCAATAATAGAAGTGCCCCAGCACAGCTTGGAAGTGGCATCGGTATTGAGTGCCGGCAAAACAATCACAGCTTCGGTGTCGCCATATTGGGCAACCACCGGATCGCCCGGATTGACCAAATCCGGATGATCAACCTGAATATCTAAAGTCTCGAAACTTTCTTCAGCCGTCACCGCCACATTGCCGGAAGCATCTTCGCTGACCAGGCGATAATGATAGAGGGTGTGGGGATTCAACGCATCCAGCTCCATCACGAAAGTATGGGACAAATTGTTATTGTCGTTAGAGATATTGTCGGTATACGGATTATGTTCGGTATCAGCCGGATCAAAATCATTGGCGGCAAAATCGGAAAAAGCATCGTGAGATGACTCATCATAAATAATCCAAGAAGTAGCCCGTTCGTCCGTTTCCCAGCTCACAGCCGCCTGCGTATCAGTCACAATCAGCGGATTGCCAACATTGGGCGTAATCACTGGCGGAGTTGCGTCAGAAAGCGTGGTAAAACGGAAGAATGCGCCTTCGGACGTATCTCGGGCCGTAGCTCCGTTGGCGACAGACTCCACGTAGAAGTAATATTGCGTGCCGATCGAGAGAACAGTTTCCGGCGTTCCGCCCAAGGTGCAGGTGTGATCCACTATCTCTGTGATATCGCAGTCGGTAGCCTGGATCGGATCAATCATAGCACCGTTGCCATCCAGCATAGAAGTGTAGTAAAGTGTGGAAGTCGCCAGCAGCGGTTCGCCGTTTTTGTTTTCAGTGGTCCAGGTGATAGTCGCGCTGGTATTGCTGACAGTTTCCGCTTGGATATTTTTTATCACCGGTCCGTTCTTGGTGGTAAAAGTCGCCGGACCGTCAGCTGTGGCAATCTTGCCCCAGGAGGTTTCGGACCTGGCCTGGTATTCATATTCCGTATCTGGGGCTAAATCATACATCCGGCTGGTGGCCTTGGAAATAGTTAGCGCGTGCTCCAATTCATATGATTCGTAACTGCGGCAATTCCAGTTGGGAACCGGCGTAGTTTTTACTCTCCAGCAGACCTGGCTGTCAGCCGGCAGTTGTTCATTTCCATCATTGGCGTTAACCGTAGTCCAGTGGATAGTCGCTTCATTGGCAAAAAGTTCACTGTCCGGAACCGGATCGGCTGAAAATTCGATAGCGACATCCTTAGTGATGGAAGAAGAGGCTGCGCTAGGAACCATACAGTGCGTGTTGCTCAGAGCAGAATAGTCCGAACCGTCGATATTGTGGCTGGCAAAACGGACTTGATAACAATACTTGTTTTCGTCGGATAAACTGAGATAGGTATGATAGTTGGTCGGTTCGCTGGTAACTACAACATCCGCGCTGCCCGAAGTGTCCGGCGCGCAGTCTTCTGCTTCTTTGTCGACCACGCATTTGAAAAGCTGGTACTGATAAAAGCCTTTCGATCCTTCCGCGCCAGTGGGAATTTTCCAGGACAGGAAAGACCGGAAATCATCGGGATCGGAAACGTCGTAATATTGGAAAGACTCCGGTGTCCGAGGCGGCACCGTGCTTATTTCAGCGGAAATATTGCCGGCCGCGTCTTTCGCTTTGGCGCAGACTTTGACGATGGCGGCGGAACTCGCCAGATCGGCGGCATCGGCATAAGCGACCCAGGAAGCGCCGTCAAAATTACACACCGCGTTGGCGTCATTTTCAAAAACCGCGATCTCCATCTGCATACCAGTAAGATCCCGGCCCGGATCAGCAGCCGTGATTTGAATCTGTCCCGAAGACAAAGAGCGGTTCGCTGTCATCGTGCCGGTCGGCGGAGTGATGTCAATATTGAACGTATTAGCACTGGCCAGATAATGCGTGTTGCCGGCCAGATCAGCGGCCTTGGCACAGATATATTTTCCGTTGTTGGCTTGCGTATTGAAAACGAAAGGGGTATCCGAAGTGAAGGCGGTCCCACTAGTATAATTTTTGGCCGAGCAGTTAGTATCGTCACTTAGCACATATTTGTAATCGGACGGATTGGTTTCTGTCACATTGATCGTTACCGAGTCGCTTTGGTTGGGATCGGCGTTGATATCATCGGTAAAAGACGCGACCGGAGCCGTAGTGTCGATCTGCGCGCCGTCGGCAATATTGATACCCGGCATATCGGTGTTATCCAAATGATTGTTTTTAATGTCATACACAGATTGGGACACGATGGAATCCACTTTCAAGTTCTGGGTGTTGTCTCCCGCCTGCACCGTGTAAGTGCCGGAAATGGTGGAGGTGGCAATGGTGGTGAGATCAATCGTCGCCGTGCCGGAGTCCGCGTTGATTTTCACATGGATCTGGCTGCCGGCTTTGACTGATTTGTTATAATGGGCAATGATCGTCACCGCGTCTCCCGCGTTGTAATTGCCGGTCGTAGCGGAAAAGGAAGAGAGGCTTGGCGGAACGGTGTCCACAATCAAGTCTTTGTTGTCTCCCAGGTTTTCTCCGCTCGGAATTGTTTCACTGCTTTTCAAGTTGCCGGCCACATCATAAACACCGGTGGACATAATCTGGCTGATAGACAAGTCCGAGGAGTCGTCGCTCAAGCCCGAGCCGGGCGCGTTGACAGTATAGGTACCGTAGAGGGTGGAACCGGAAATCTGATCCAGTGTTACCTGCCTTTCGGCCGTGTTATTAAATTTGACTATCATGGTGGAACCGCTTTTGAGATCCTCATTGAAGACCGCCTGGACATTAATCGTATCATTGGTGCCGTACATCGTCAGCGGATCATTGATGTCGGAATTGGTGCTGGAGGAAGTGAAAGATTGGAGAACAGGAGAAGTTTTGTCAAAAGTCACAACTGAACTGTCGCTGGTGGTAGTAACCTGAGTTCCGTTGTTCCCTGCCAGATCAGAAAAATTAATCGTAAAAGCCACGGCGCCTTCCGTATCGCCGGAAACCATCATATATGTAGCGGAGTAATTATTGCCGCTGGGATTGACCACTGAAGCGCTGTGCCCGGCGATCGTTACCGTCGGCAGACTGGTCAAGGCTTCACTGCCAGTAAAGGTCAGCGTAATCGTATCCCCGACTTTGGCTTTGGTGTTAACAGAGTTATTGGACTGGATATGGATGGAAGACAGGGTCGGCGCAGTCGTGTCAAACGTAACGCTCGTATTGGAAACTTGGGTGGCTGCGTTGCCAGCGAGATCAGTAACATTGAGCGTCATAGTATAGACTGTTCCGTCCACTAAACTTTGCGCGGAGGTGCAGGCGTTAGTGGTGTCGGATAAATCCAAATTGCTATGCGCGCCGGTGTTGAGCGCTGTGCCTTTGAGAGTACAAGTGTGAGTGGTTCCATCAGCTGTGCCGCCGGTGCGGGTGAAAACAATTGTTCCGCTGGTGATGGCTTCGGAGAGAGTGTATGACACATCCGAACCGCCGTTGGCGGAAGTGATGGAATTGATGTAAGCAGAAGCGGCGGGAGCGACGGAAGAAATGACGGGAATCGTCGTGTCAAAAGTAATGCTTGTATTGGAAACCTGGGTGGCCGCATTGCCGGCGAGATCAGTGGCGTTAAGCGCCATAGTGTAAATAGTTCCGTCAACCAAGCTTTGCGCCACGGTGCAAGCGTTAGTGGTGTCGGATAAATCCAGGTTGCTATGCGCGCCGGTGTTGAGTGCGGTGCCTTTGAGAGTACAAGTGTGAGTGGTTCCATCAGCTGTGCCGCCGGTGCGAGTGAAAACAATTGTTCCGCTGGTGATGGCTTCGGAGAGAGTGTATGACACATCCGAACCGCCGTTGGCGGAAGTGATGGAATTGATGTAAGCAGAAGCGGCGGGAACAACGGAGGAGATGACGGGAATCGTCGTGTCAATCACAATGTCCTTGTCAGTCGCTAGATTAATCGCTGGCGCGAAATTAGTCATTGCGTTTCCAGCCTGGTCGGCAATAGTTCCGGCCACCGTATTAACAGTCAAATCCAAACTGGTGTCGCCGGCCTGGACAGTATAATCGCAGGTGGCCGTGCTGGAGTTAGCCACTCCGCTAAAGGTGCATGTTCTGTCAGTGGTTCCGGTTTCTAGAGTAACGGTAACGGTTCCGGCAGTAGTTATGTTTTCGGAAAAAGTCAGATCAATGTCAATCACTTCGCCGGCTTTGTAGGAGCCGTTGATTTTATTGGAGGATATGCTTGTGATGATCGGCGCGGTCGTATCTGTGTATCCTGCTTTAGTGGCTTCGTCTGTCGGATTTATATTGGTAGCCGTATTACTGGCACTATCAGTCCCGGTAATGGAAAAATCTTCGATTACCGTTCCGATGGCCGCGGCATCACTAGCAATGGTACGGATGTATTTATAGTCGTTGCCGCTGGCTAAAACAGTCGTTCCATCAGTCATATCGTTGGCTGTTCCCTCGGCGGCAATGGAAACAGTTGGGGTGGCGCCCAAAGCTTCGTTAGCTGATATTTTAATATAATAAGTTCCGGCTTTCAGCCTTGGGTTGGTGCCCAGAGAATTAGTGAGATTAGTGTCGGAATAATACTGCGTGGTAAAAGTCGGCGCAGTCGTGTCAAAAGCAACACTCGTATTGGAAACTTGGGTGGCCGCATTGCCAGCGAGATCAGTGGCGTTGAGCGCCATAGTGTAAATAGTTCCGTCAACCAAGCTTTGCGCCACGGTGCAAGCGTTAGTGGTGTCGGATAAATCCAGGTTGCTATGCGCGCCGGTGTTGAGTGCTGTGCCTTTGAGGGTGCAGGTGCGAGGAGAAGATGCGTCAGCCGTGCCACCGGTGCGGGTGAAAACAATAGTTCCACTGGTGATGGCTTCGCTCAAAGTATATGAAACATCTGAGCCGCCGTTGGCGGAAGTGATGGAGTTGATGTAAGCGGAAGTGGCGGGGGCGACGGAGGAGATGACGGACGCCAAAACATCGGCCGCGAAATTATCCAGCGCGCCATTATACGTGATGCTCGAAATATTGTTGTAAGCCTGGCCGTCGTTGGTCACGATTTTCAAAGACATGGCGGCATAAGTGGCGCCAACCAGATTGGATTCGTTTTTGGGAATCCAAGTGATGGCCTTGGAAGCCGGAGTCGTAGATATACCGGTCACCGTTCCGTAACCCGTGCCGGAAGCGGCCGTGGCTTTGACATATGTCCGGGTAGCGTTGGTATGTGTGGTTGCCGTGGTGGCATAACCAGTATTAAAAGATTGTCCGCGCGAAACACCGGTCAGCGCAGTGGTGGTTCCGCTCGGTTCGGTTTTGCCGGTGTAGGAGATTAATTCATTGTCAATCATGACCGAGCCGGCCGTCGGCAAAGTCACCTTGGGATTGTTGTTTAAAGTAATATTACTAGTGCCCGTATCTACGATGCCGGCATTGGGCGTGCCGTTGTTGTTGTTCACGGTAAGCCCGCTATTGGGTTCGTAGAAAAGCAAAGTTTCTAGCGTCGTCTGCACATCGTCGCTCAAGTTGTAAGTGATGTTGACATTCCCGCTCGAATCCTGCGCGCCGCCGGAAATGGCGAAAGTTGAGAGCACGGGAACAGTGTTGTAATCATAGGTAAGCAGGATGTTGGAAAAAGTAGGCGTACTCGCGCCAGTGGAAGTGAGCGTCACTTTGTATTGCACCCACTGGTCGGCAGACCGGTCGGTGAGCGTAGAGCTTTTGCTGGTCAAATTGGCCGTGGTGCAAGTCACGTGCGTTCCGGATTTGGGCACGGTCGTGCAATCAGCGTTGGTGAAATTATACCAAGTTCCCAGTCCGCCTTGAGTGGAGGCGGTGGAAAGAGAAACGGTGACAGTCGTGCCGGATGGTAAGGGATCGGCATTCTCGTCCCACTCCAGCTGGGAAAGCTGGTTGTTCGCTTCATTGGTATTATATGCGGGAGAAGTGAGGGTTTGGGGAGAGGGAGCATATGTGATGGTCACATCATCTAGAGATGGTGTGGTAACTGTGTCCCCTGATAAACTGGCTTGGTATTGGATATATGGATGGCCGTCAGTAACGCAATTAGGACTGCCTGATTTCAAGCTGGAACCGCTGGTAATATTGCCGCAACTTGCCCAAGCCGTCGCACTGGCGCATGTTGGATCGTTGCTGGCACAGGACCGGGCCTTCATGGTAATCGTTCCCGTACCTGTTTTTGTCCACGAGAGATTGCCCCAGTCAGCCGGAATTAGAGATAATATCCCCGAAGTAAAAGTGCCAGAGGAATAATAGCCTGACGCAGATTTCAGCATCAGATAATTTGCTGGATAGGGATCATATACCTTTAGTGGGGTGTAGCTATTCCCATCATTATCATTGCCCAACTGGCCATTGCTGTTATACCCCCAACAGTAAGAATTTCCCGCTTCTGACACGGCGCAGGCATGATATTGGCTAATTGAAATACTTTTGATATTGGTGAGATTGGTTCCGTCATTGTCGCCCGTTGCGGCTTCGCCTTTTAAAACTCGGACGGGGGTATTTCTTTGGGTGGCGGTGCCGTCTCCGAGTGTTCCGAAGGAGTTGCCTCCCCAGCAATAGGGATTATTATTGTTTGAAACAGCACAAACGCGCATATCATAAACATCATAAACTCCGGTTGAAATATTTTTAATGTTAGTCAAATATGTCCCGTCATTGTCGCCCGATGCGGCTGCGCCCTTGAGAACTCTTATTGGAATGAGTCTTTCAGTGGTGGTGTCGTCTCCAAGATTGCCTTCGTCGTTTTTTCCCCAGCAATACATATTATTGTTATTGGAAACGGCACAGGAGAAGTAACCTCTGGCTATAATACTTTTGATATTTGTAAGATTTGTTCCGTCATTGTCGCCCGTGGCGGCTGCGCCTTTTAAAGTTCGAATAGGAATATTGCTACTATTCGTAGTATTGTTTCCCAACCTTCCAGCTCCCCAGCAGTAAGAATTGCCTGCTTCTGATACGGCGCAGGTGTGAGCGTATCCACCGGCTGATATGCTTTTGATATTCGTGAGATTTGTTCCGTCATTGTCGCCTGTGGCGGCTTCGCCTTTGAGCACGCGGACAGGAGTGGTTCTTGTGGTTCCTGTTCCGTCTCCCAGCTGGCCCCAGCCATTACCTCCCCAGCAATAGGCATTATTATTGTTGGAAACGGCACAAGTGTTGAAGTACACAGTCGCTACGCTTTTGATATTGGTCAGGTTGGTGCCATCATTGTCGCCAGTGGCGGCCGCGCCTTTGAGCACGCGGACAGGAGTGTTTCTTTGGGTGGTGGTGCTATCTCCCAGTTGACTATTGCCGTTATACCCCCAGCAATAAATATTATTATTATTGGAAACGGCGCAGGTATGGGAGTTCCCGGCAGAGATAGATTTGATATTGGTCAGATTAGTGCCGTCATTGTCGCCCGTGGCGGCCGCGCCTTTTAAAACTCGGAGGGAGTATATCTTGCGGTCGTGGTATTGTCGCCCAGTTGGCCATTGCCGTTATCCCCCCAGCAATAGACACTACCTGTTCCTGATACGGCGCAGGTGTGGGCACTGCCGGCGGAAATCTGAACCATATTACTTAGAAAAGTTGGCGAATACAGGTCCGCTACTCTGACTGGAGTGGCACTTTGAACATAGGAATGGTTTCCGAGTTGGCGGTTGTTGTTATACCCCCAGCAGTAGGCATTGCCCGCTTCTGATACGGCGCAGGTGTGGACGCCTCCCGCCGTTACGCTTTTAACATTAGTAAGATTAGTTCCGTCATTGTCGCCCGTTGCGGCTTCGCCTTTGAGCACGCGAACAGGCGTATATCGTGCAGTTGTGGTGTTATCCCCCAATTGGCCGTAGCTATTATATCCCCAACAATATGTATTGTTGTTGTTGGAAACGGCGCAGGTGTGGGCGCCTCCCGCGAAGACACTTTTGACATTGGTTAAATTTGTTCCGTCATTGTCGCCGGATGCAGCTGCGCCCTTGAGCACTCTGACTGGGGTATTCTGTTGATTTGTGGTATTGTCGCCCAGTTGGCCATAGTTATTATATCCCCAGCAATAAACATTATTATTATTGGAAACGGCGCATGTTTGGTTGTTTCCCACTGTTACGCTTTTGACATTAGTCAGGTTCGTTCCATCATTGTCGCCGGATACGGCCGCGCCTTTGAGCACTCGAATAGGGGTGGCTCTTAGGGTGGTGGTGCCGTCTCCCAGCTGGCCATATCCATTATATCCCCAGCAATAAACATTATTATTATTGGAAACGGCGCATGTTTGGTTGTTTCCCGCAATTATACTTTTAATATTGATTAAATATGTCCCGTCATTATCCCCAGTTACGGCCGCGCCTTTGAGCACTCGAACAGGGGTGTCTCGCACAGTAGTAGTATTATCGCCGAGCTGGTTATTATCATTTTTTCCCCAACAATAAGCATAGCCTGTTTCTGAAACAGCACAGCTATGAGAATCTCCGGTGGAAGTCTGCATGGTGGAAGCTGCCGTCTGTGTCGATAATTTTATCGCCGCCCCATCTCCCGTTCCATTCACCTCTGTCTGATCAAGGGTTTTGCCTGTGAGGTTGAAACCGGTGCTTGTGGCTCCGTCGTTAGTTTGAATAATTGGACTGCCCGTGGTTGTTAAAAATTGCAAATCCGCGCCTCCGTTGGCAAGATTAAGATTCGTATCTTTAGTAGAATAAGTCGTAATCGTCGTCTGGCCTCCGGTGGGATTGTGCACCGCCGTTGCTCCCACTCCTCCGCTCCAGTCAGTTTCAAACAGCGTAAAAGTCGCCGCTTGCGCCTGTGGAGTTCCTTGAAAATATACCATCACCAAAACCGCCAAAATCGTGATGGCCGCAAAAGATTTTTTGAAAAACTTATTGTTAAGGTTGAGCTTGAAGCGCCATGTTGGTTTTTTAATTTTAAATTTAAAGTTTATCCGCTTGGCTTTTTTGAAGATGCTAAAAAACTTTCTTATATTTTTAGAAATTTTTATTTTTTGTTTAACTATTTTTATTTTTTCAGTCCCCATCCGTTTTTGAAACTAAATTTTAAATAGCCGGATTATTAATCCTGCTATGTTCTGCCATATTTATGCTATAGTATGGATTGTTGTTTTTTAGATAACTCAAAATCACCTGAATGTCGCTTTCGGTATAATATCTCCAGCCCCGGGAATCTTTTTGCGGGTGCGGAATTTTTCCTTCCCGCTCCCAGCGCAGAATGGTGTTTCTGTCTCGATCTATTATTTTTTCAACGTCTTTAACTCTGAGCATTTGGATATAGTGAGTATATTTAGCCTCTGGCAATAAAAAATAGGTGAATTCCGCTGAAAACAAGCACGATTAGCTTATTTTCTACGGAATATCACCCATTTGCATAGGGACTTCCTTACCCCTATATACCCATTATAGCAGGTTTTTTGATACTTGTCAAATAAAAGAAAAAACGAGGATTATCCTCGTTTTTTCTTTTACATGAGCCTTTATTCCTATTTTTTCACCCGATACCCGGTTCCGGCCGGAATCAGCTTGCCAATGATGACATTTTCCTTGAGACCGCGTAATTTGTCTTCTTTGCCCGCAACTGCGGCATTAATCAAAACTCTCGCGGTTTCTTGGAAGGAAGCGGCTGAAAGGAAAGATTCTGTGGAAAGCGCCACTTTGGTGATACCCAACAGCAGTTTTTCGCCCTTGGCCGGCTCTTTTCCGGCGGTTTTCATTTCGGCATTCGTTTCTTCAAATTCGGCCTTTTCCACAATATCACCTTCCAAAAGAATCGAATCGCCGGTGTCCTCGATCAAGATACGGCTAAACATCTGACGAATAATAACTTCGATATGCTTGTCATTGATACCTTCACCCTGGGAAGCATAGATTTCCTGAATTTCCCTGACAATATAGCGGTATACTTGTTCCCAGCCCATGGTTTTGTACAGTTTTTTGAGGTCAATA